>Ga0308170_10000247_pt1 | contig 83943 bp, 95 predicted proteins | sample PhyBR2_2_FD_202136 | JGI IMG/M metagenome (GOLD analysis project Ga0308170, IMG submission 202136) | Phyllosphere microbial communities from UC Gill Tract Community Farm, Albany, California, United States - DLSLSB.R2 | ecosystem: Host-associated > Plants > Phyllosphere > Unclassified | place... | reverse complement strand
GTTTCGATCCGACTTGCGAAGCTGCTGAAGCATGCGGACTCGGATGGATGCCTTAGACCATTGTCGAGCTCTTTACCGCTGATCAGTCAACTTGATAGGCTTTAGGAGTTACGATGGAGCGCTCAAGAGGAAGGAAAGCTTTGAAGTCTAGTTTCGCAAATTTCGCAAAGAATCTGTTTTTACTTTTGTTACCTACCTCGACGTCCTTTGTCCAATGACAGTGGTGAATGGAACTCGAGAGATCTCTCGAAGCACAGAACAAACGACTCGAAGAAGTTGCAGCACCGCCTCACTCGGAAAGTCTGCGAAATCCGATCTCAAAGTCTTGCTCTTTCGTCTCACTACCTCACTTCTCGCGAGCCAGACGGAGTGGACAGCGACCCTACTGAGTAATAGAAACGTCACCATACTCTTTAGACCTGTACGTCGAACTCCGTTTCTTCTTTCGTTCGCACAAGCTGCTGGCTCAACTTCCCTCTCTCTCTCCGTAGATGCTTCTCGACACCCTTCAACGAACCAAACAAGCTATCATCGTCACTCATGTCCTCGACGTCCACTTTCGACACGCAAGTCTCGACATCGTTCGTCGTCTCACGACGAATTCTCGAAGAGCTCGCGAGAATGCTCAAGATTCCGCCAGACTCGAGGAAGAGGCGGCACTACTCGAGCTACACGTAGTGAGAGTATCGACAAGTCCGATCACGAGGAAAGAGGAGGAACAGGAACTGGCAAGATTTCGCCAAAATGGGATCAAAATCATCGTTCGCTTCGTCAAGCCCGCTTCTTCCCTTCGCCTTTCCTTCTCGCTATTCGACGCTCCTAGTACACCTCTGTCCGATGTCCTCGATAGTATACTCCCTCCCGGCTCTTCCCTGAACGATCGTCTTTGTTTCGTCGGATACATCTTTCGACCAACATCAATCACAGAAGATCCCTTATTCATGTCATTCCTCACAATGCTCACGGCCAAGCTCTACAGCAATAGCTGCTCGTCGATCTCAGCTCGTCCACTACCTCTCACCGTTTATCTACCCCCTCGACCAACTTCATCAGATTTCGACCTGGACCTCCCCGCCGACCAAGTCCTCTCCCTTCAGCTCCTCCACCTTGCTTCCGAAACCATGCAAGCTCAAAGTCTTTCTCCCTCTCCAGACGAGCAAAAGACAGCGAACAAGCTCGAACGACGAAGTCTCCAACTCCTTTCTTCCCCTCCATCCGCCTCAAAGCTTCATCGTCGAACTCTCATATCTACCCCTATCACCTCCTCCTCCTTGAAGCCTCTCATCCTCCGACCCGCACCGGGACCGATCCAATCCGTTTCAATGCGAATCTCTCTCCCTCTTTCCTCAACTTCGATGACTCTCGATCTCTCGCTCAAAGTAACCGAATGCCTCCCACCGATCGACTCAAGCAACTGCGAACCATTCGTATTGCCCACATTCATCGACAAAGTAGAACTACCTCCCACCCCACCACCTTCCCCTCCTCTCCTCAGATCCAAACTCAAACTTTCTATCCCGCTTCCCTCCTCCTCACCATCTTCGCCCTTATCTCCGATCTCCCCTCTCTTTGACCCGTCCCTGTACACGCCGATCGAGAAACCGAAACATTGTCGCAATCGCATAAAACCGAGGTCGAGGCAGAATTCGATAGGTTCGACGATGACTACGAAGGAGGGGGAGATGGATGAGAAGTGGAGGGAGATCAGGAGGTTGCTGTTATCGAGGAGGGGGAAAGCGAGTGAGAGGTCGGGCGTTTGAATGGAGATGAGGAGGAAAGAGGACAGGTTTGTTTGCTTGTTGTGTCTCCTGTTGGTTTAGTATCACACATACTGTATCTTCTCAAAGTACTGCTCACTCTCGCGGGCGGAACCAGGACGAGGAGAAGGAGAGAAGAGAGTATTGCAGATGATGTAGAAAAAAAGTAAAACTAGAATGTGCCAACTTAAATCTGAGGCGGAAAGCTTGATCTTGACGAGTACTGAATGAGAGTGAGACCGAAGCGACGACGAAGTCGAAAGAGATGGGAGAGAAAGGAAGAGAAGAAAGAAAGAGAGAAAACCGAAAACCGACCGAATCTCGACGAAAACGATTCCACCCCAAGCTTGAAGCCCCCATCCCATCAATCTCTCCAGGCATGTAAGCCCTTCTCAGAGGTTGAGGTTCTAAAGATCCGTCAAGTTTCCACACACTGTTCAAAAATGAAAAGAGAACCTCCCAACTATTAAAAGTTTCCCTCCTCTTCATAACAATGGTTTCCACCTCAACAAACCCCTCTTTTCTCATCCTTTACATCATCCTGATAACGCTCTTGCGAGACGTTTATTGGGTGACGGAGAGGAGGTCAGAGTCACCAGCATCTTGGATACTGAGGACACCGACACGGAAAAGTTTACCTACAAATCGCACGAATACATGAGTTGCGCTCGTGAAACGGGAAGAGGGGGAATGAGAGGCGTACCGGCAGCAGTTCCGAGAGCGACGTTCGAACCTTGGTAAAGGTGAACGGGGGTCTTGGAAAGCATGGCGTAGTACTCGAGTTCGGAACGACGAAGGGGAGGAGTGTTTCCCGAGATCAAGACGAGTTTCGACTTGCCCGATCGCATCGCCTTCAAGGTCGACTTGTAACCGAGAGCGTACTTGCCCGACTTGATGACGAGGGCGAGACGCGAGTTGATGTTGTCTGCCGACTTTTTAACCTTCTTTTGGGCAGCGGGGGCCACTGTAGAGCGGGGGACAAGGGTAACAATGGTCAGCTTATCATTCTTATATAGCTAGGAGGTGCTTAGCTAGTCCCTAGCGCTTTATTCGCTGATCTTGTCCCTCCTCAGCTCGACCCTAATAACTTGATTCCCTCTACTCTGATGGCTTGGCCTACCACGGCAGCCCAACTCTCTTATTCAACCCTCTTGCTTGAAATGGTCTCAGTTGTAAAGGTGGTCGACGTCGGGATGATTGAGAGATGAAATTTTTTTCGAGGTTTTCGAGAGAGGTAAAGATTGGCGAGGGAGGCTGGAGCGGGACTAGCATAGGTTGTAGAGGAGATTGTAGTGCGTTTATACTCACTTGCTACTGTTTTGAAGTTGAGGGGAGTGACGAGAACGTGAGAGAAAGAAAAGAAGGAACTAAATGGACGATTCGATTCATTCCTTATTCATTTGCTATCCCTCCCCTGACTCGCCGAATCTCATCAATTCACTCTCTGCTTCCCTCCACTCCTCTCCACCCATTTCCACTCTCCAAGGCAATATGAACCCCAATGATTTCTACTTGCGTCAACAACCGGTAGCATCCACCTCGACCTCATCTCAACCTCAACTCGATCAATCTACTTCATCCACAAACGCTTCATCTCTCAATCAAGACAAACCAAAGACACAGAAGGAGTTGGAACAAGAGAAGAAAGATGCAGAGCTAGCAGAGTTACTCGAACAAATGGATCAATATAAACCAGTCGTAAGTTGAAACAATTTGCTCTCTCTCTCTCTCTCTCTCAACTTCCTTTCCTCCTCTGTACTGGAGACTGCCTGAATGCATTCGTGACTCTTAGATCCCGGATGAAGTGACGGATTATTACCTTCAAAGATCTGGATTCGATACAAACGACGTGAGAGTGTACGCAAATCCCTCTCCTCCATCCTCTCTGATCTCTCACTGACCGACTGACTACCTCAACGTATTCAACCGAATACAGGAAACGATTACTAGCCTTGGCAGCTCAGAAATTCGTATCGTCAATTTCGCAAGATGCTTTCCAATATGCGAGAGCGAGAACCGCTGCTGCTCCAGGTGGACGCAATAACCAGTCAACAGCGCAAGGAGGTAGCTCAACAGCGGGTGGGGGAGCAAAGGTGAGCTCACGGAATGAATCAGTCGGATTCGAGAGAAGGACTGACTAGGCTTCGTAATCCCACAGGGTCGTCAACGTACGGTTTTGACTATGGATGACCTCTCGGCGGCTTTGAAAGAGTATGGAGTCGACGCTGGTCGAGCGGCATACTATCTCTGAACAGACAACTCTCGGTTTCGTTGCATTTCCTAACTTTTTCTTTTCTGTCTCTCTCTCTTTCGTACCCCTTGTCTCCAGTAGTGTAAACATAAAGTGTAGTTGTTCTCTCGCACAAAGACACACAGAGAGCTGTCGTTCAAGGGTCGTTTCTATTGACAAAAAAAAGAGCTACTTCATCTTTCCCGTCGAACCAGTTTCCTTTTTGACTCCCAGTTTTGCCAACCTCGCCTCCCTATCCGCTTTCTTCTCTGCCTCTTCCTGCTTCCCAACTTTCTCCAACAAATCCGTAATTTCGGGTACGACGATGAATTTCTTCGAAGTTTGACCGATACAAACGAGAGAGTTGGGAGGTGGATCCTTCTTGTTCCATTTCGGTTGATCGTCGTCCGAGTCGTCACTTGATTCACTCGATGATGAGTCCTCCTCGTCCTCGTCCTCCTCTTCTGAAGTTTCCTCATCCGATGAACCTTTCGCTGCGTTCTTGGGTTTCTTCGCATCAAAGATCGAATCCTTTCCCTTCTTCTTCTTCCCCTTTGAACTTTTACTTGACTTGCCCTTCTTCTTCTTCAACGAGGCTCCATTCTCATCCTTCTTCTTAGTCCTCAACGGATGATCCAACACCGCAATCTCCTGCAAGAAGCTGGGTTGAGCAGCTGGTAACACCTCGTACTTCAAATCTCCATTCAATTTGAGCGTGACTTTCCCACTCCTATGAACTCGCAACTTCCCAATCTTTCCACTTTCCTCACTCCACCTCGCAGCTTTTTGAGTTCGAGTTCCACTTCGACCCCAATCGGGAGGGACGGGTTTTCGAGCGGCTGCTGAAGAGGTTTGAGAAGCGTCAGGGTCGGGCTTGATAGGTTTCTTTTCCGAAGACGAGTCAGAGTCGCTGTCTTCTTCTTTCTTCGAATCGGAGAGGGAGAGGTTGTCGAGTTTGGGAGATTCTTGTGGGACGAAAGTAGGGAATTTGCGAGGGAATTGGAACATGTAGAGATCGAGGCGATTGTTGTCCTATCAGATCGAAACGGTGTTCAGTCGGATCCGAACGTAAGAGAAGAGAACGAGGCGACTCACCTTGAAATCGAAAGCTTCGCTCAAATTGATCTCCTTCTTCTCTTCTTCCTCGAGATCCTTCAAGTCCTTTGCATCTTTCTCGTCGAGATCGAATCCAGCGAAAGTGCTCTCCTTCGAATCGAACGTCATCGATTTCGCTTCACTCGGACCCGGAGTTGCGTTTGGTGTACCATCGATCGACATTGTGTCGTCTTTGGGTTCATCCTTGACTTGCACTTGATCACCCGCTTTGAGAGCTGTAAGAAGGTCGACCGTAAGCTTCCGGAGTCGATGAAAAACGCGGAAAGAGCAAACGTCTCGACTCACCTTCTTTCTTGAGTCGTTCAGTCTTCCTCTCCTGCAACCTCCTGATCTTCGTTCTCAGCACTTTCGGATCCCTCGGCAACACCAACGGAGGAACTCCCTTCCCTTCCTCGTCATCACTCCCCCCATCGCTCAATCCAATATCGTTCAAATCCGTCGCTCGAATCCTCATTCTCCTCCCTCCTCCTCCAGAATCTGAATCGTCTTCTGCTCCTTCGAGATCTGAGGCGTCTTCATCTTGGTTGAGTTGCGCGTTGAGAGTTCCTTCGCGAGATGCGGCCATCACTGCGGCTCCTGATGCAGTAGCTGCTCGAGCACCCCAAGCGCGAGCTATGGAAAATGTATGGGAGCGAGTCAGTACTTCGTGACTGATGAAGAGCGGAAGGTGGAACTTACGAGCACCTCCTGGACCTTGCGCCATCGGTCCGCTTGCGGTCATTTCGAGTTCTTGACGAGGTCGAGGAGCACGAGGACCTCGCTTCTTCCATCCATCATCTTCCTGTGAGCGACATCGGGTCAGCTTGATCCAAGCGTGCATACAGAAGAAGAGTGAAAGGGTAGCGAACCATTTTGACATCTCTGCGAAGAAAGTCGAACAAGACGAGATCAGCTCCTGAGCATTTCTAGAATAGAAGACTTTTACTCACTCATCATCACTGTACTGCTGTTCTTTCCCTTTCCTCCTCGCTGCCGCTGCCGCTACATTCGGTTTAAACTTTGGTTTCCCCGTCGCTCCTCCCGCTCCTGCACCCTTGAACTGACTCTGACTCCCCAACAAACCACCTACTCTATCCCTCGAGCTTCCAACTCCTACACTAGGGGCCCTCGAGCTTGCTACACCAACTGAAGGAACTCTTCTCAAGCTTGAAGCGCGAGCTGGTTGAGGCGTAGAACGTTCCCCAGTAGGTGCATCTTCCATTTGTACATCTTGTGGGACTGGAGTTGCGGATGCAGAGGCTGAAGTTGAGGTACGAGATCTAGGTTCCGGTGCTGGAGAGGGAGAAGCTGTCGGTTCTGTCAGACCTCCATTGAGCGTTACTCCTCCGATAGTACGTTTCCCTCTACCTCTACCATGACCTCGTGGTGCGTCAGACATCGATTAAGTTGTTGAGAGGTGAAAAGTTGAAGAAAAGTTAGAAGAGGAAGAAGAGAGAAATTTCGCAAGTCAAAGGAAACGAAAATTGTCTCTGCCTCTCCTCTAGCCTCGCAGCAGCTCATGACAGATTCAACAGACGAAAGAAGGAGAACAAGCTTGATATGTCAGTACAAACAAGAAAACTAAAACTTTGATTTGGAGGGTTGCGAGAGATTCCGTATTCCTATTCGTGCAAGCTGTAGAGGAACGACGTGTACAAGAGAGAGGAGACAAGAACGTGTTATAAGGGGTATAAGGAAGTGAATCGAATATACAACGAGTAGTGCAAAAGTCAATGAAAGATGAGAAATTCCGAAAGAGGATTGTCGAATTTTCAAGAGCAGGGAAAGCGACGATATAAATAAGAGTAGGCGGGAAGAAGAGGATGTGTCGAGTCGTTCTAGTTGTACGTGCGAGAGTGAGAGATGCTTTGTTGATAATACAGGATGAAAAGGATTAATGAGAGATGGGTTCTTCTCCTTCGATATCCTCTTTGATCGCTCCGAACGTTCCATCCTCTGCAGCTCCACCATTACTCGCTCCATTCATCGACATCTTCCCGTTCAATCCAACCCCGAATCCGAGTGCGTTCCCGCCGTTCGAACCGTTCAATAAGGCAGAAGGGTTGTACCCGAGAATCGGTTGAGGCATCTTGACTTCTGGGGAAGCGAAGTGCTGTTGTAAGGAAGGTGCGGGGAGTGAGAATCTTCGATCGTGATTATTGCTGAATCGTGGAGAGGATTGAGGCAAGTTGAACGTGGGAGAATGGAAAGTTTGAGGGGAATGTTGTGTTGTGCCGTTCTGGGAGGACGTAGAGAGGGGTTGACCGAAAACGGGAGGGAAGAAGTGCGAAGGTGCCGTGACGGGTCGAGAAGAGTAAGGATCGTTGAAAGCGGTATTCAGCGGAGAAGGGTAATGAGATTGATAGTTCGTTTCGGAGGCGTAAGCGTTCGGTAGAGATGTGGGAGGAGCAGGGGCGTGGAAAGCTGAAGGACCTCCGATCGATGGAGGAGCCATGAAAGGTGCTGGCATCGAGAAGTGATATTCGCCTGCACTCGTCGAAGGTCGTGGTCGATCGTTTCCAGGTAAGATTGGCATGATTCCGTTGGGTCCGCCAAGAGGATCTGTCGTTGTTGGTAAAGTCGCTGGATTGGGTGGTTCCGTAGCGCGCTCACGAGCAGCAGCTGCAGCCTCAGCCTTTTTCCGCTCCCTCCATGCTTTTCTCATTTCCTTGAATTCTGCAAATTCCGCAACGTGCTCGATCAGCTTAAATAGTCATATGATAAAGCGAAGTTGCACTTACGGGCAGGAGTAGATTTGGGACCATGTTTCTGCATCGTTTTGTGCGAATTCAAGTGATTGAGAGTACCGTAAGATTTCGTACATCCGGGATAATCGCAATTGTACAGCCTCTCGATCTCGTCGAACCTTCGCCGCGGTCGTTTCGTACTTTGTCCAGCTTGTTGAACAAAGTTGTACTGCTTCCCTGAACCAGTCGAAGATCTTCGTCGAGTCGAAGGTGAAGGTCCGACGAGGGATTCGGCAGTTGTCGGTCTGGTGAGGGATAAGGAAGTAGCGGGGTGACCAGTAGAATTGGAGGGATCGAGGATCGAGGTAGGGTAGTAGGAACCAGAAGGAGTTCGAGTCGATCCTGCAATGTTCATTTGCGATGTACCGATACCGGAGGAAGACGAAGGAGGGGCGTAGAAGAAGGGAGTCGTGCTCGTTGGGCTACCATCGTCGGCGCTAGCACTCGAGAAGGAGGAACGAGGGTCGATAGGTTGAGATGGATCTCCTGTTGTTGGTCGATATTGAGGTGCTCCGTGACTGGTATCGAGGTGATACTGGAAGCCCGTACTGCTGCCGATGTGGTCGTATACACCAGCAGAGTGCTGAGGAGCGTAGAAGGCGGAAGGAGCAGCCGAGTAGCCTGCTGAATTATGGAAGTAGCCAGGACCCGAAGGAGCTGTCATAGGTCGAGTGTTTCGGGCGTTGACGGTAGGATGAGGGTTGTAGAATGCATGATGGGAAGTTCCATTAAGGGAGGAAGGAGGTACGCTGGCGAACGAAGGAAACGTGGCGGATCCAGGTAGAGTCGAAGAGGGATTCGTCTGCGGTGAGAGGGGTCGTTGGAAAGGGTTGCTGAACGTAGGTGCTCCCCGTAAACTGTCTCCACCTCCTCCCACGTATCCTCCTCCTCCACTTGCCCCATTTTTGGTCAAGTCCGCGAGCGCACCTAAAGAATCTGAAGGTTGCTGTCCCGATAATTGATCGAATCCTACTAACTTTGGTCTATCCGGTCCATCTTCTCCTTCTACATCTTGTGGGTGCTCTTGTAAAGCTGCGAGGCCATAAGGACCGGCGGAAGAGGAGGGTCTCGAATGAGAGAAAAGTGGACTGTGAGAATGAGTGAGAGGTACATTTGCTGAAGGTGAGGAAGCGTGTGAAGGTGGTGGTGGTGGAGGGATAGAAGAATTGTATCGGTTAGGGGAGAGGCCTGGAGGGTGGTAGGAGAAGGTGTCGGTCATGATATCGGGTGAGGGAGAGAGGAAAGAGGGGAAATAGAGTGATCTAGAGAGAAGGTGATCTATAGAGACGATAGGGTCGAGGATGCTGACCATTGACGAGTGAGCAGTAGTAGTTGATTTGGCGAGTGACAGCAGCGACGACGAGGACCGACAAGGAGAGGGAGAGGAACAGAGAGATGAGCAGGAATTTCGAGACAGAGTGAGGAGAGAGAGAGAGCAGGACTCACGTGCGAGTAGAGCGATGGCGCAAGGCGAGACACCCAAGTTACGACTTGACCGAATCGAAGAGCGTAAAGTTCCGATAGAAATCGGAGGAGGGGAAAGAAGGAGCGAGGACGGGTAACTGAAAGAGGGAGAGATTGATTGATTGATTATGGGAACTCAAGCGAGGCAACGACCTCTTGTCGCTTCTCTTTGCTCGGTGGGTGGGGGGTTGGATATGCTATTAACGGGTACTGAAACAGAGAGACAGGTGTGGACAGTTCAGGGCGTGATGAGGAGGTGAGAAAACACCACTAGCGTCGTTTTCCTTCCTTGCAGCGACTTTTCTTTTTTTTACTGCGTCTTTCGCAAACTTTTGCTGCTGTAGTACTCTACTCGTACTGAGGTCGTCGTCGTCGTCGTCGTACTTTGCAAGAGAAGCCCGTCGTTCGACGATCTATTGTCTCTTTCATTAACGACGACTCAATTGAGAGGACAATGAAAAGAGGAATCTCGGACAGACGTCTTCGTTCGGTCTGTCCAAGGGCAAGGGGAAAGAGACAGCAAGGGAAAGAAGGGGTTTTCAGCAACTGAGAGAGAAACGGGTATACACTGTGAGAAAATTGAGTTGAAAAAAAGGGGTATGGTGTACTCTGAACGAAGAGGGAGCAGGATGAGAAGGAAGGCAAACGAAGAGGCAGAGGGGAAAAGAAAAAATTGATCAAACGGCGACCTTGTCTCGCCCTTTTCATTGTTCTTTTCAAGTTCCGATGCGGGTCGAAGGTCGCAAGACGATGCACAGGGGAGAGGCAGAGAGAAGAGATGGAGAAATGGAGAGAGAGTCGGAGATTGGCGAGGTTTTCGGAAGGAGTCGTTTCGGACAAGTTACGAAATGCTGTTTTGGGTTTAGCGAGTCGACGCTAGCCTCGAGTTGCGCGTAGGACGAGATAAAGTTGCTTTTCCCCCTCCTCCACTAGTCCGAGAAGTACTGACGCGATAGGAGATCAAGGGGATTTTGTGAAAGGTCGAAGGGCGGGAGAGAGGGCGAGCGAGGTGCGGAATGAAGGCGACGAAAGGGTAGAAGGTAGAGGTCGAGCGAGGTGCGGAATGAAGGCGACGAAAGGGTAGAAGGTAGAGGTCGACGGTGACTGAGAAGAGAGGGAAGGTAGGACGCGTGGGTTTCGATAAAGTTGCGGGAAAGGATGCAAAGATGATATCTTGCGAAAAGTATGATAAGAGATGAGGGGTCGATGAATGTGAAAGGCCTTTGTCCACCACGCGGCGTCTACAGCTCGACGTGGATAGCGCTCTTGACCTCCTCCTTTGCGTCGTGAGCGATACTCTTCGCTTGAGCAGTAGCCTTTGCGACGAATCCGGTTGCTTGATCGAGACCGCTCCGAATCGAAGCTGCAGCAGTCGACTTGGTGTAGGATGGATGAGGAGCGGCGAGAGATCCTGCGGCGTTGCTGAGCGAACTGAGGGATTCCTTTGCGACGGATGCGAGAGATGAAGCAGTCTCTTGGATTCCTTCGGGAGTCGTCCTTGTCACGTCGTGAAGGGCAGAAGACGCTGAGCTGGCAAGCGATTCGAGAGAAGCCTTGATACCTCCTCCTCCTGAAACTGAAGGAAGAACAGTCGGGATCGAGGCGGTCTTTGCGAAATCGGTGTGAGGTTGAGCGAGAGACGAGACCGCACTACCAGCCTCGGAGATCGCGCTGGAGACGACACTCGCCAGACTTGTTGCGGTCTGTCGAACGTCGGTGGGACTCGGTTCTCCTCCGACAGCTCGAATGGCTCCTTGACTGACATCTCCAAAGAACTCGTTGATTTGCTCTTTTGCGTTTCCGAGGCGGTCGAGGACAGGGGCAGCACCGATGAAGGTCGAATGAGGTGCGGCTAGGGACGACACGACGGATGCTCCGGAGACAACGAGCGAGGAGGCAGAGGAAACGACGTTTTCTCCTTGTTTGTCGATCACCGAACTTGCTTGTGCGAGTGCTGAAGAGATCGAAGAGGGAACATCCGATACTACATTCGAGTAGGCTGAAGAAGCGGAAGATTGAGCGGCTCGAGCGATAGAGGCTGCAGATTGGGAAAGATCGGTGGGCGAAGGTTCGTAACCGGCGGCTTTGTAGAGTTGTTGCGAGCCTCGAGCGTAAGCTTCGGCAGCTAGAGACAGCGGGTACCAGTGTGAGCGTTCGAGCAGGAAGCAAAAACAGAGTTATTCTGAACTCACCCTTGTACTGCGCCTCACTAACGATGAAACCAGCGGATTGACGAAGATTCGTAGGAGTCGATTCAACACCAGTCGGTAGATGCTTGAGCGCTTCAGCAGCAAGGGAGCTGGCAGAAAGTTGAGCCGAAGTAGCGAGGGAGGCCATCGTTTCCCGAATATTCGTAGGTGTCGGTTCAACTCCGATGATTGACGAAGCCTGAACCTTGACGTTGTCAACGAGACCAGCCATCTTCTCTCCAACCGCTTCGTAAGCCTTTTGAGCCTCGTTCGTTACACCCGTCCATTCTCCCTTGATCTCCTTCTGTCCTTTAATCGTGATCTTGTTCAGGATGACGGAGAAGACGTCAATGAGTCTTTGTGGCTTCTTCGCGTACTTGTCGAGGAGAGTGTAGGGATCGAGTGAGGAAAGAGTCGAGTCGCGAATTTCGCCAGATTGGAGGTTCGAGAAACTCTTGTGAAGATTCTCCTCCGCTTTTTGAAGCCCGTGGTATCGTTGCCAGTCCTTGTGAGTAACGTCATCGAGCCAAGTCCATCCGAATCCGAGTTCCTCCTGGACGACGCAGGAAGAGAACGATGTCAGCTAGCAGTTTCCTTGCGAATAACAGCGATATCAACGTACCTGAGCTTTCCCAACGAGAGCAGTGATCGAGTTCTTCGCTTCCTCGACGGCCTTCTCCTCCTTCGCAATTAATCCTCTTCTGTATTCTGCAATCTCCTCCTCAACCTTCTTCTTCATCTTCTCGACCTTGACTTTCGCCTTCTCACTGAGCCTCTGTGACTCTTCCACCTTCACCTCCAACCCAGTCTTGTCATCTCCCGAAACTTTCGTAAAATACCTCCCCAACTTGCCCACCATTTTATCTCCCTCCTCATCGAGCGCCTCCAAAACCGGATCGAACCGAGAAGGAACATCTTCGATTGCGTGTTGACGAATTTCGGATAGTCGTTTGATGAGTAATTTTTGTTCGGTTTGACCTAGGTGAGTGATTTCTCGTTCGTAGGTCGATTGGAGGATTTCGAGGGCGGCTCGTTTCTCGGCGGTCAAGGCGGCTTGCTCTTCGGGAGAAGGAGGAGGAGGGACGTTGGTAGAATAGGAAGGGGGAGCGACGTCAACTTCTTCGACAGCGACGGGAGAAGCGGTTTCTCCGACATAGGTATCATCTCGAAGTTCCTTGATGAAATCTAAGAACGAGATATCGGTCAAAGATTGGCATTGGAAGGGGTAGAGAACGGAAACGTACCTTCGAAATCTTCCTCTCCATGTTGATGAGCGATTTCATCCGAAACTTTCTCAACCTTCTTCATCGCAGCAACTCTAGCTTCCTTCGCCTTAAACTCGAAGATCCTCTCCCTAATCTTGTCCAATTGAGGTGCGATGAACTTGCTCCAGAATCGATAAAGCGAAGGGGAAACCTTGTTCAAGTAGATCTTGTGAACGTGGGAAGAGGCGGTGGCCAGTTGAGGGTGGACGTGGGAGACGTAGGTTTTGCGAGTGGCAGAGTAGGTCGAACGGGAAAAGGGGACGAGGTTGTTGCGGTAATGGTGTCGAACGAGAGGTACTCCTTGAGTGTAAACCGGAGAGAGAGAGTTGCTGATTGTTCCGAAGTATTGACGGGCGACTTCGAGGACTCCGACGAGAGAAGGTTCGACTCGTTTCGTGTACCATTTGTTGAGGGATTTCGAATACCAATCGACTGAAGGAGCGAGAGTTTTCTTGTACTCTCGCTCAACTTTCAGCGCGAAAGGTCTCGTCTTCGATCGAACGCTCTTGACTGTGTTGACCATTCGAGGGTAGACGCGCTTGAGGTAGAATTGATAGGCTTGCTTGATACGAGGAGTAACGACTTTGTCGGCTCGAGAATAGTAAGGTTTCGCTTTGTTGACGTAAGGTTGAGCGATCTTCTTTGTTCTTCGGACGTAAGGGTCGACTTTCCTCTGTGCTGTGCGATAGTATGGTCGGAATGTTGGCTCGTAAGAACGGATCCGTGAACTGAAGGAATCGATTTGTCGACAGACGGCTCGGTCACGGGAAGCGTCGTTGGGGCAGACGAGGAAGTAGGCGATAGCGAGGTAGAGCAGGGCGACTCTGGTGAGGAATCCAGTCAAGGTGATGCCTTTGTTGCGAGGTCGAGGTTGGCGAAGTTCTCGTCGAGCTGCTCGTCGATCCGATTCTGCTTGCTGATCGACTGCACTGTGCATACGTTTCACCTATGATCGTATCTGAGTGTCAGTATAGCTCCGACTCGTCTCGTAGCAGCTGAGAATTACCTCTTCATCCTGATCAAAAGGTTGCATTGAATCAGCTCTCCCTCCTCGACTCAGCTCGATTATGGATTGATTGAGACTCACATAGAATTTAATAGGAGTACCAGGTCTGTACACTTCCTTCTTTTGGTCCAACGGTGCCAATGCCAATTTCTCATCTAATTGCTCTTGAACCAAATCGAATCTTGCTGCACTCTCGTCCAACTCTTTCCCACCTTTCGTAGGTGTACGGTTGTTCGGAGGTGAAGCACCACCTAACGAGTTGCGTGGTGGCATCGAAGTGTAATGATCGGAAGTCGAGTTTGTCGTTCCAGGAAGAGAAGTTGGGAGGTCGATCGCGTTCGGTCGAGTTCGTTAAAGCCCGTCGACTGTTCGCTGTAGATCGTAGTCTCTGATCAAGTCGAAGGAGGGAAAAGCCAGAACAAAGGCGAAAAACGACCTTTCAAAGTCTATTCAGCGGAACGTCACTCTTTCGTTAATTGAGTCAACGTTGGAACAGCTGCGTCGTTCACGGTCCTAATTGTCGTCGAGGCGAGTGAACGTCGACGCGGATCAAAAAAGAGCGACGGCTGTCAAGACTACAGCCAGCGAAAGAGATCGTTTCGCAACTAAACGAAAAACCGTTTCTGCTCTCTAGTCCACTTCAATCGAATTCGACAACAATGATACATTTACTCTTTGCACTAATACCTTTTGTCGTATCTATATAAGCCACCGTATCTATGCTTTGACAGCTTGAGGAGGAGGAGAACGAGATTCCGTAGTCGACGACATTGGGTTCAAGATCTTGCTCGCTTTACCTCCTTGTTGTTGTGTTTGTTGTGTTTGATGAGCTTTCATCGCTTTGATATGATCATTGATGAAGTATCTACACGCGTTGCCGTATCATGAGCAAAGCTTCTCGAGGGAAAGTCGAGGGAAGGGAGAATTGAACGCACTGGTCTAGGGTTTCGGAAGGGATATCTTTCGCGCCTTTGATGGTTCCGAGGCATTTCGAGGTACCACACAGACAAGAGAATGGTTGATCCATATCCCATTCAGTCGAGAAATATGCGAAAGTAAGAATCTGTGAAGAACGAAATCGCTGTGTTAGACCGGTGCAAGACGGGAACAGATACTGGGTTTGATCGACTCACCTCTCCTACCGGTAAATCCTTGATCGCTCTGACTCTCCATCTCCCATTCCATTCACCCGATTCATCGTTCTCTCCCTTCTCAGCTTCCCGACCATTCACTTCGAACACGACATTCGGATCACAAGAATGGTTAACGTAGAGTAGATCCGAGTTCAACTCGATGTGTCGACGGGGTTCGGGGGATTGCGAATAGTAAGTTTGAGGGATGGAGGAAGAAGTAAACGAGGTGGGGAGAGGAGGGTCGGGGAGAACTTGGACTGAAGAATAGGCTTTCTCGCCTGAGAGTGTGTTGCAGATTGTACAGATGGTTTCACCTGCTTTGAAGGCCTGCAACGAGTATGGGAGGAAAGTCAGCGAAATTGAAATGTGTAGTGGGGAGGCCAAGCAGCTCTTCCTGCCTCCCGCCGAGTAGCGCTTCAGCTACTCTAGAAGCACGACTAGGGTGGCACGACTGACAGTGCGAGTGAGAAGTGTCTGCTTACTTTATCAACTTTCAAGCAAGAGTTGAACTCTTCTCCTAAAATTCCAAACTGTACGTGAACTAATCCTTCATGAGTCGGTTTGTAGTTATTGCGATCGGGTAGGTAAGGAGGGATTTTGGTTTTGGGGGTGAGGGAGACCGTCATTGACTGCGAGTTAACGAGATGAGACCGTGGGGGAAAAACGAAAGATGAGTCGAAGGAGCGAGTAGAGTGATTGACTGTGATGTAGTGTTTGCTCAGTGAAGAATGCGAGTGTTCAACAGCCGTGAAGAGGATGTTTGACAAAGCCGAGGTGTAGAAGCAGGAAAGAAGACGAGGAGAGCGATCCCTCCCGCTTGCGGAGACCTTCAAATTTTCAAAAGCCGATCACTTCGCAACTACAAATTCGCAACAAAAAAAAAACTGATTTCATTTCTATTCACAAGTGTTGCAAGCGGTAGACGCCAATCAAGCTGAGAAAAGAGTCCGTCCGATGATCGTCAAACTTTGAAAATTGCGAACCGACTCCTCCCTTTCGCTTCGCTTCTAGCAAGGAGTTCCACCGTTGCAGTGAATGATCTGTCCGGTGACGTAGGAACCGTCTTGCGAAGCCTGTGAAAACGAAAGGAAACGAGGAGTCAGAACTTGCTTGCGACGAAAATTCGGAGGATTTCGCAAACGAACGAGGAAGATGCAGCAAGTTGCCACTTCAATCGGTTGTCCAGGTCGACCGATAGGGGTACCATCAGTTTGGGAGATGTTCTCCTTCGAGAAGGTCGAAGTAACGACTAGACGGGAACAAACCGAGTGAGAAAAAGTCAGCGAAAAGATGTCGATTTGGACCTTGGGAAACGAGCACAGGACGTACGAGGAGTGAGGATTGGTCCAGGGGCCACGGCGCTTGAAAGGAGACAATTGAGTATGAGTATCTGAAGTGCCGGGGGCGAGAGAAAAGCGAAGAAAGCTCACTTGACGCGAATTCCCGTTGATCCGACAATTTGGTTCGAAAGACCACGAGTGAAGGATACGATCGCTCCCTTAGTACTAGTGTAGTCAAGCAAATCCTGGCGACCTGTTTCCTCGGGCATGTTCCTCAGCAGAGGACAGAGAAAGATGGAAAATGAAATTCAGGACCTACCGATGAAAGCGTTGATCGAAGCGTTGTTGATGATGTTTGAACCCTTCTCCTTCTTCAAGTGCGGGATAGCAGCTTTTGAGAAGTAGAAGTAGGAGTGCATGTTGACCTGTCGATGAAACTCGTCAGTATTCTATTCCCGGATCTCTTTCTTGACCTCATGACTCACTTGGAAAGTGTCCTCCCATTGCTTTGAGTCAAGGGTAAGGATGTCTTCGTTTTGAAGTTGTTGAGCGGCGCTGGGAGAGAGGAAGTGATATCAGTTAGGGTTCGAAGGAGGAAACGGAATTACGATCGGGGGGCGAAATCCTTCGTCTCGCTCCGTTTCGGAAGACTTCCTTCGAGGAAGAGAATAGACTCACTTGTTGAAGAGTACGCTGAGTTTACCGAACTTGGCGACAGTCTCCTCGACACACTTGATACAGTTTGCCTCGACCTTGACATCGTAGGGAAGAAGTAAGATCTCTTTTCCGGTCTTCTCTTTGACGTAAGCTTGAGTATCCTTGGCGTCTTTCTCTTCCTTTGGCAAGTAGACGATGGCGCTAGACGAGGGAACGAGATCAGCGAGAGTCCGACGAGGGAGGATCATTCCCGTTAATTCAACGAGGGAGCAAGATGGAGTTGGTGACTAACTTTTCGGCACCTTCCATAGCGGCGAGAATAACGAAAGCACGACCAATACCTATCAAAGAGAGTGTTCTATCAGTGAAGTCGCAAGTGAGAAGGTTGCGAAAAGAGTGAATTTACCTGAATCTCCTCCAGTGGTCAAGACGACCTTTCCCTTGAGCTTGTCAGCGGGCTTGTAAGGTGTTCCATCAGCGTAGATATCGTCAATGGGAGTTTCTGCATCGTTGAAAGAGAGTTAAGCGATCATTCAACTTTGACTGCCGTCAGACTCTCGCTACTCTTCGCTCTTCTGAAGGAACTCACCAACCATGGTGTGTTGTTTTCCAGGAGGACGAGAGTCGTCACCACCTTGGGCCTCCTTTCCCTTCTCAGCATTGGGCGTCCATCCTTTTTGGAATTGTTCGGGAGCAGAAGAAGAGTTTGAAGTGTTTGAAGTAGACATTACTGATTTGAGAGCGTCGACAGCGGTTTGCATAAAAGTGAAGTGAAGGTGAAAGAGAGAGAGAGAGGAAAGAGAGAAAGAGAAAGAGCGAACAAGATCGACTTTTTGCGACGTAACTTGCTCGGACACGAAATCGCTCTCGGTTACCCAGAAACGCTCACCATCGAAGTTGCGCGAACTCGCTCAAAAACACGCAGAGATGCTCACTCGACGATGGGCTCTGAACGGAGATGAAGAGAGAATCGTTCAATTATCGTAAAGAAGGAGTTGTAAAAAATGCTAAGGGTATAATCTAGAGAGAGTAGAGAGAGACGTTGCATAAGGCTTACAACAAATCATCAAAGTCCAATAACGATCCTTCCCACACTCTCCTCCTTCTCCCCGTCTCTCATCGTGGAATGAGCGTCGAGCGAGTTCCGAAGAAAGATTCGCTCTACTTGACACCTATCACTCTTACCGCACCTCTCGCTTCCCTCGTTGGACCCTGCCCTCCAACAACATAAGGACTATCGTCGTACCTCCATCTCCAACCGTTCTTGTCGAGATGTTTCGTCACTGCCGGTAACAGGATCGGAGTTTGATTACGCGAATGTCGTCCGATACCAGTGATGATTCGTAAAGGTTGAGGGGAGGCAGCTATACGAGTACGGACATAGAGGGAGAGAGAGATGAGCAGAGTTCGAGGGAGGTGGGGAAGTAAGTGAATGAGGGAGAGAGCTTACCATCTCGAGCGTTCGCCCACCAAGAATTGACAGCTTCTTCCACGATCTTGAGCGAGTGCGATAGCGTCAGACCATGCAAATCGACAGTCATGGGATCGTGTCTCGCTCTGCACGCAGATTCCACGCGCAAAGTCAGCTCAAGCATTCCCATCCAAAAGAAAGAGCACAAAAAGTGACTGCGTACCTTCGTTCAGCAACAACAGCTTTCGCAGCTCTCTCCTCCCATTTCCTCCTCTCCCTCTCATAGTCTCTTCCGACCTCGGCCCAGTAGCCCGCCGCACCTCGTTCACCAACTCCACCTCTCTGGAACGATCTCGCAGCGGTCCTGAACGCGTTATTACGTTTCTCCAAATACTCCTCCGAAAGAGTATAACAATCATCTGACGAGTAAGGTTTATTCTGAGTAGCGGAAGCGGAAGGAAGTTGTCCTCCTCCAGTGAGTCGAGATCCAGGAAGTACCGGAGTGAATTCGACGGAACCTGCCGAAGAGTTTCGAGAGTGACCTCCAGAACTGGTCGATTGAAGGCAAGCGGAAGGATCGAATGGAGCGACCATTTCGTTGTAGGCGAGTACTTTGCCCTGTTGTTCCTCGAGGTCTGCGATGAAACGTTTCAGATCGATCGCATCGCTCAAATCTCCGTTCGTTGCTGATAACAACACTTTGATTTCGTCGTCGGTAGTTAGGCGGGGTAGGACGAGTCGAAATTGTGAACTGAGTTCGGTCGAGAAGGGTAAGGAATCGAAAGGTCGTTCGTGGGAGAGTTCTTTGAGGAGAACGGCGAGGGTGAGAGGAAGTGAAGCGGAGTTCTTGTAGTAAACGGAAGAAATTCGGGTGGGAGCGATATGGAGGAGGGAAGAAAGGTGAGAAGCGTGCGAGGAGATCGACGTCCATGCATTCGTGGTCGAGGGAGCTCGTGCAAGGGCCGAAACTGGAGTAGCGGATTGTCGGACTGTCTCGACAGCGGTCGTAGGTCGAGAAGGACGTGGAGAAGGAGGGGCACTGGTCGTAGCGGTGAGGGAGAAGGAGTTTTTCGCTTTTTGAGCCTGTTTGAGTCGGCGTTTCTCGCTCTTTGAGAGAACAGCGATGGCTTCAGCTTCGAAATCGGGAGGAGGGTTGGCGAGTTGAGCAGCATTCGAGTCGTCATCGATGAGAGAGGTGATGAGGTCTTGGGAAAGGAGATCTTCGATGAGAGATTCGAGGTCGTGAGTCGGGAAGGGAGCTTGGGATGAAGAAGATTTGCGAGCGGTCGCGATCTTTGATTCGAGGATTTGCATGTCGACATCTGGGAAGACTGAAGCGAGGAAAGCTAGAGGGTCGTCGAATCCGTTGACTGTATCGTCGAATTCGAAAGGGTCGACGAAAGGTTTTGGTGAAGACTTGTCCCTCGAAGCGGTTCCTTCTTCACTTGTACTACTCGCCGCACTCTCCTCCCAGAACCTTTGTCCAGCTGGTCTCCTCAATGCGACGTCATCCTCTTCTCCTCCTCCTCCTTCAAGTTGACCATCGTTCAAACTCGATCCTTCCAACGCACTACTCAACTCGCTGACATTCGCACTCGTTTGACCTGTAGAGTGATTCGATTGTTGTCGGTTCTCCTCCTCGATGTTTGCGGTTGCTTGTCGATCTACAGCGTCTACTTCGAATTGAGCCGAGGCAGCCAAAGATTGTAAAGTTTCCCTGGCTGATTGTTCATCTTGTCTGGCGAGAGGGGTAGGGAAATCTGATAGGATAGCGTAGACTAGAGCTGGATCGAGTTGAGGAAAGTCACGCTAAGAGATGGATTCGGTTTCAGGAGATGAGCGCATAGTAAACAAGGAAAGAGTTGGAGAGAGCTCACTTGGATATCTTCCGCTGTAGTGGACTCGTTGTCCATCTTTGTCAACGTCTTGAGTGTAAACCGAATCGGTAGTAGAATGAAAGATAGGAGACAAAGTTCAAAAAAGAGCGAATCTTAACTTTCTCCCATTCACTCAAAATTTACTAGGATGTGCAAACCAGCATACTGCGCTAACAAAGAGTGAGTCATCCCCTTCGCCTCTGCCCTTCTCTCACAACCCCTGCTTCCTCTCGCACTTTCTCTCCACTTCCGATTCTTCCGACTCTCTCGCCTCCCCCCCTCACTCTACTGAGCTCTACTGACGCTCTAACTTCTTGAGTAGCTGCTGCAAGAAGACATGGGTGAGTGCAAACCTCCCCTCTCCTCTCTAGCGCTCGCTTTACCCATTGCCGGTACAAGAAATTGCTGATATCGATCCCTCCATCTCGCTCATCTAGTGGGGTTGCGGTCAACACATCCCTAACGTCATGGGAGAAGTCCCTGAGGAACAAGCATGCAAGTGCGAACCTCACAACGCCCTCAAGCCGGGAGAGAAACCCGAGAATGTGCCTTTCCCTTGGTAAATCCCAACTTGTTGCCGAGAAGAAGCCTCAGGATTGGCACAGAGCGATAGGGTGAAATAGCCGAAGAGCTAGAGGAAGGTTAGAGATGAGATGAAGCGAGGGGACAGCGTTTAGTATGGGAAGAAAGGCGGTTTTCAAAGTTCGGGGTGTCGGTACGGGTCGATTGTTGGTTTTGTAGGTGTACACGATGTCATGAAGTCTCGAAGTCGTCGATACAAGCGTCGGGAGAGGTCAATCTAGAGGCAGAGATGGTCTCCCGGCGACGATTGATTCGGTCAAGATTTGCGGAGTAACGAAATAGCCCCGTCGACGACCTCGAAGCTTTGTGCTGTGCCGCCCATGCGAGGTTTTAGCCTCTAGCTATGCGAGACGGGAGCCTTCCAGCGCCCGTGTCAGTAGCAAAGCGTGAGCGAGGCGTAATGAATATTCCAGTCGAGATTACGAAACGAAGGGTTTTCGTCGAAAAGGTCGTACAATGCGAATCAGCTTGCCTCGTTTCGACAAGACGATTGACTGCTGTACAACGAGTCGATGTGAGCGATTTGAGAGAAGGCGATTTTGACTTTTATGACTTCGCCGGCTTCGCCTCTGCAGAAAAATTGCAAAAACTGCTTTACTTCCACCTTCCACCTCCCACCTCTACACCCTCATATTCCAACCAGCACCTTCGAGCAGTTAAGACTTCAATTCAAATGTGCAGAACTTCGTACTGTGGTAATCTAGAGTGAGATTTTTCATCAATGTCGCAATTCGCAACTTTCCCATCCTCTCGTCAAATGGACTCGCTGACCTCACACATACTTTGTGTAGGTGTAGGAGGAAAACTTGGGCAAGTCTCTTGCTCCAAAATGAGCTGCTCGCTCTTCTCGAGCTGCCTTACATCGCCTCAATCAACTTTTTTTCGAGTTTGCTGATCAATCTCTCATTAATACAGTATGGCTGCGGCTTACACACAAAGGCTATCATCTCAGAAGTTCCGGCCGAAGAGCTCTGCGTTTGCAATCCTCGGAATCCGCTACCGCAATTCGTCGAACCCGAACCATTGGGTCCAAGGTATCGATGGGAGGAACAAAAACACTCGAGGGTACCGGATGAGCCAGAGGTGAACATAGAATGGTGAATCATAGGCGGAGGTAGTCGGAAGGGGAGGAGAGATGGCTCGGATTTTAGAATGTGCGAAGGGTTTCTTAGAATTGTTGTTTCGATTATAGACGAGTTTAGACTAGCATACCGGAAACGATAGACATAGACGTTTTCAATCTTTCGAGCGGGAGGACGAGGTGGTGAGGAGTCAGACGGTTTCGCGAAAAGCGAGCCTTTCGTCAACTTCCAGCGTTTTGTCTTTCTCTACGAATGACCTCTCGGACCAGCTCTCCGCACCTTCACTCGACGAAGAATGTAGAGAATAAACTAGAGCTGTTCTTTTGCAGCGAACTTCTTTGACTACTTTGGTTTCTAGGGTATACTTGATAATCCTTTCCTTTTTCCGGTCCTCCCTTCTCATCGTCCGACTACTCCGACACCCGATCAACCACTAACGAAGGCAATCGATAGCGAGGATACCTCCGTAATTCTGCCATGCCCAACCTTGATCTCCAAGGAATTCAGTCGTCGCCTGTTCCAACCGCAATCGACCTGCTGCTTCCCCCTTATCAGGTGCCGAAGAGCCACTATGCTTCTGTTGACCAATGACGATGTAGGCGATACCTCTGAACTGTTGCGCCTCGAGTTTGAGTAAGAAGTCACCCATGAAACTGATCGCTTCGTCGGTATGGAGAGCGTGGAGGTCGAGTGCGACTTCGGTACGTTCCTCCTCGGTCGAAAGTCGTTCGTTGCTCGACAACATTGAAGCGCTGATGACTCCGAGAGAGATTCCTCCTCCTCTTTCTTGACCTTTCGCCTTTCGATCTGGAACGTCGTCTGTTGAACCCGATCTCCCTTCGTTCCGCTCAATAGCTTCCCTAAGTACCTTCTTCCTCTCTTCGACGATCCGTAATGCCGAATCCCTTCCTTCGATAGCAACCTGCCTACTCCAATCCTGCGCTTCACGACTCCACTTTCTCGCACCCGCTCCGTCTCCCCTCTTGAAGCATTCAGCAGCTTTCGCGAGACACTTGTTACGATTCGCACCAAGTTCGAGGAAGGTTTGACGGTATCGAATGTAGAGGTTTGCGAGGGATTGACCGGTAGGGAGGGTAGGGAGTAGAGCGGGAGGTCGAAGAGTGATACGAGCAGATTTGCGAGGTTGAGGTAAACCATTTCGATCGATCGGATTGGCTTGAGGAGTGCGATTCGGCAGAGGAACTTGAACTTTTTGACCATATTTGACGGCACCGGAGAAGCGAGTTCGAGCAGGGTCAAGTTGAACAGTTCGATTTGCGGTCGGAATCCCGATCTGTTGTCGAGACCGAGGAGCATCGCCGAGAGTAGGGAAATCGAGTTCAGGTCCTGCGTCGGGAGGAGCCATAGGTGGACCTTGCATTTGCATCTGACGTTCGCGAGTGCGATTCTCGTAATCGGCTCGCATGACCTGTGAACTCGGTTCCTCTCGTAAGCCTCGTGAGATTACGGGGCTGGCAAGGAGAATCGAGACTCACGGGAGGAATAGTGTGTAAGAAATCGCATCGACCATCTCCTTTCAAACAATGTCCTCGAAGCCAAAATCTGAACGAATACGCCAGATCAGCGAAACAATTGGGGAAGGGAGTATAAGAGAAGGTTTGCACTCACTTGCAGACGGCCTTTCCGACATCATGCGAAAACTTGCAATCGCTTCGCAAGCAATTTCCCGCAAGATAGAAACGACAGACTCGACCTCCTACTCCCCTTCCCTCTCCCGTCGGAGTCTCTGGTCTCGATCCTCCCCATCTCGGTGAACCTCTCCCGCCGTCACCTCTTCCAAACCCATCGAACGAATCTCGAGATATGACGAGTGGTCGAGATCCCGAACTTGAGATCATTCGATTCTGAGGTAAACCATCGAGGAGTGAAGCGTTCGGGTCGAGAGGAGGAGGGAAACCAGGAGGTCGACTACCGATTTGTTGATCGATGATATACTCTATCGAGCTATCTACGTCGAATCCAGTTGCGTTCAAAGCTTCTTCGAGCAAATCTTCCGAGACGTCCGAATCGGCAAAGATCGAGTGGAGATGGTCGAAGGGAGTCATGGCGTAAGCTCCGATTCCTCCTAGTCCCGAAGAACCTTCGAGTTGATTCGCGAAATCGATCGAAGGCATCTCACCTGGAGCTGGTCCGGGGAGAGTGATGAACGCTGGGCCGGGGGCAGAGGGGACAGGTCTCAATCCTCCGTGAGTCGGCGTGTGAGTTCCGTCTTGAGGGTAGTAAGGTGATGCGTATCCTGATCCCGGTCCTACGTACTCTCCGTACTCGTTCAATGCTTGAGGGGGGTAAGAGGGCTGAGGGAAGTAGTCTCCTTGAGTGTTCTGATCGGCCCATTGAGGTTCTCCGGAAGGGTAGGATTGATCGATAGGAATTCCGGGAGAGTAGAAAGGACTTGCTGCACCTCCTTGATGGAATGCCATGGTACTCTCGTGGGGTAAAGGAGCGTCGTCGATACGGGCAGACGAGGTGAAATCGTCTTCTTCGTTGTCGGCTCCACTCGAATCCGAAACGTCTCCCCACGGGACTCGAGGGATCTTCGTCTTGTTTGCCGCGAGAGCAGCTTTGACGTCGAGCTGGCGAGGGAAGTAGCTAGGGGACGAGACGGCGGAACCAGGTCGAGAAGGAGGAACTGAGTGTTTAGGAGTGCCGAGAGGAGAATGGTGGAGAGCCCAGTTCTGTTGAGCCTGCTGAGCCGTCATCGGCATTGGACTTCGAATACGATTGGGAGTGCCAGGAGTAGAGGGCGAGGCATGACCGCTTCCAGGTCCTCCGGGCCCTCCAGGTCGAAACTCGCTCGCACCAACCGAGAACTTGAAGGCAGAGGTGTTTGGGTTGAGAGCGAGAGAAGCGAGTTTGGGCGACGACCAAGGTGATCCAGCGGGAGAGCGAGACGAGGATGCGTTACTGATGCTCGAGGAGAGGTTTGGGTTATTCGAAGGAGTTCGACTTCCGGGAGTGAGAGCGCCAGAAGTGCCGTGTCGACGGAACGAAGAAGATCGAGAGACGGAAGGACGGGATCCAGGGGTGACAGAGCCGTGATTGGGAAGAGGAGGAAGGGGATTCCCAGAAGGATGGGTATCTTCTCTGTGTCGATGAAGGAGGTTCAAGATGTGCGAGTCCAAGTTGACGTGTTCTTGCTGCTCGTACAAGAATCCTTCAGTAAGCGGGGGAAACACAACTGATCGGAAGCTGGACGAACCTCTGGCAAATAGAGCAAAGTGGTAAGAGTGTCCTTTAAAGCGTCTGGCATATCATCCTCATCAATGTTTCCATCTTCCAGCTTTCGTACAACGATCCTCGTTCTATAATCAGATATTCGATCAGCATGATTCTCGTTCAAAAGCGTCTGATTGGGAACTCACTTCTCCTCTTCGGATAAATCGTCTGCGACTGATGAAGTCGAACCACCACTCTTCCCACCTCCTCCTCCTTCCTCATCATCCGTCGAGCTACTGACTTCACTAGGAGCCTTTGAAGACGAACTGGCGGAAGCAGCTCTACTTTGTGCGAGTGCCAATTTGCGAACACTTGATTCGAGGAGAGATAAAGGTTGATTAGGCTGAGGAGGGCTGGTCTTGTTTCTTGGATTACTATAGGTGGTGAAGAGGTAGTTGAGCAGAGCTCTCGTGTGGGTGTACGAGTTGCGCAGAGTCGGATCCATTGGCAAGGAATGTGGTCGAATGACGCAGGATGAGAGAGGGGAGGGGAGGAGTTTCTAGAGGTCTGAAGCGGGCTACGAGTCTATAAGATAGCTGTTGCAGTATCGAATGGTCAGTCAAGCCAGCTGCAATTGAAGGAGAGAGAAAGGGGAGCTCACTAAGATTGATTAGAGAATGAGGGAAGGGAGGATGGTACAAGATCTGAGCGAGCGAATATTGACACGGTCCTATCTGCACCTGTACAATCTATACAGAGCTACTGATCTAGCCGTATCCACCTTGAAGCGCGAAGCTGTGAGGGAGCAAGGAGGGAGAGGTGCTTCGCCTAAAGAGGGGAAATCCAAATCGACTCTCTCACGGGAGGAAATAAGCTGAGCGCACTGTCAATCTTGTGAAGCTATCTCAAGCTCTCCAATCTCTCCCTTAGCCCGGCTAGAGAGAGGTAATTTCGTTACTCCTGTTGAAATTTCGTTTCTCTTTCCTTCCAAACCTTCGCTCTCTCAAATCTGCTCAGAATGGTACTGAAGACCACTCAGGCAAACAAGGATACTTCGACTACAACTCAGCAGCCAAAGAAACGACCTGCAGCTAGCGAGATCGACGACATCTTTTCCAAAAAGTCGAAACCTGTTCCTCCAACCTCGAGTACCTCAAATACAACAGAACCGAGCACAGCAAGCAAGAAGAAGAAGGACAAGAAAGGTAAAGGCAAGGCGGAAACGGCGGCTGAGGTGCAGGAGGAGGAGGAAGTGATCGCTCAACCTAAAAAAGTTCCAGAGACCGTTGTCGACACTTCGAGCGTGATTGAGGCCTACAAACCCACTGCGGTGTCTGCTACGAAGAAGGCGAAGGACCTGACGGAGGCGGAGAAGAAAGCTATTGAGGAGGAAAAGGCGTTTATGGATAGTAGAGGAACGAGTTCGTCCCTTTCCTCCTCTCTAGAACCAGGTGATAGGAGCTGATTCGAAGCTCGTCGTCTACAGGGAAGAAGACCGAAGACGGTTTACCGATTTACGATACTTCGGAACTCAAGATTGGTTTGGGAGGAGGTAAGTTTTCCTTTTCCGTCTCTCTTTCGTACTTGACAGCGTCATTGATGAAACCTCGAACCTTTCGTTGCAGATACGGAACTATGTCCCTTCGACTGCGAATGCTGTACGTTCCCCTGGCTATCCATCCGTGCGATCTGAAAGCTGACTTTTTCAACTCTCAACAGGTTTCTGAGCAATTGCGAAGACTAGATTGGGGTCATGGGGTTATATCGTTCCATGCTTGTTGTAACACTGCTGCAGAGATCCTTCTAGACGTTTCGATTTCGAGGTCGTGCGAGTCTACGCGAGAGGTGCTCGTCGTGAAAAGAAGAACCTCGCGGAATCTTTGCTGCGACATCGCAAGCGATCGGTATTCTCTAGCCAGAGAGCGATGTCGACCCGCTGTGTGACCCTGCATGTCGTCGTCGATGGATGGCGAAAATTTGGTAACTTGCGAAAGTGTTCTTTCCCTCTTCCCCTTCACTTCGCATCTCACGCTTTTCCACGCTTTGTTTCTCCCGCTTCTCTTTCTTGTATATATGCCTCGGACTCTTTCTCCCGACTCTAGTCAATCGGAAATCAGCGAATCCTCTCCCGAGAAACCTCGATCTCCATCTGCAGAGCCTGGCAAACTGGCATGTATGAGATACAGTCCTCGACCATGTGTCAACCAGGGACTCGTCGATGCTTTGAAACCTTTACGAGACTGGAGATTTGCCGAGTTTGGCTGTGAGTCTCCTTCGCGTTCGTGTACTGCTACGAAGACTCACAAATCAAGATCTGGTGCGCAACAGCGGGAAGCTCCGAAGGGATCTCTTATTCGACTGCCCTCGCCGCGCTCATTGCCTGTCCTTTCAAGATAACTTCGGGAAAAGAAGCTCGCAAGATCAATAAGGTGAGCTCAAACTACTCTCATCGTTCCTGGGCACGTTTTTTACAGCTTCTGCTGCCTCGCAGATCGGCGAGAAGTTGGAAATCAAGATCGATGAATATCTCGCAACCGGCCAAATCCAAGATGCGATCGACTTACAGCACAACGAGCGGTTTCAAGCTCTCACATCGTTAATGACAGTTCACGGCGTCGGTCATCATCGAGCGAAAGAACTGTATCAAGAAGGGTACCGCTCGGCAGAAGATTTACGAAAGACTGGAAAATGGGATAAAGAGTTTCGATACCACGACGACATACAGCTCAAGTACGCTCAGATTCGCTCATCATTATCAATGGGCTGTGACTGATTGAAGTGGTTCAACAGGATTCCTCGAGCAGATGTCGAGAGCATTCAGGAATTCGTGCGGATTCAGTTGGATCGGATTCAACCGGGAGCTCATACTGTTCTCTGCGGTGGGTAAGGCAGATCTTCATTCGGTAGAAGATTCAGGATCATCGCTAACGCCTCTTCGCTCACTAAACGCTGTAGCTACCGTCGAGGCAAGACGGAATCGAACGATGTCGATATCCTGATAACATACCCGCATGAAGATGGCAAGGAGCGAGGCATACTGCGGAAGCTCGTTCAGAGACTTGAAGCAAAAGGCGAGTCTATCACTGAGTCCTCACCGAATGAAGGCTGATGACATGGTTCGAGTTAGGTCTAATACCGCCTGATGGAGTCTTGACTTTTTCGCAACCTGCTACTCTTCGCACGACGAAGGCAAACAAGCGAGCTTCTTCTTTCGACTCGCTCGACAAAGCGCTCGTTATCTTCAAGCATCCCGCTAATGGAACAACACGAACGCGAGACATTTATCGCAGAGGTGAGTCGATGTAAGCTCTGCCTTTCGGTTATCCTGCTGACTTCGGGTTTTGCACGTCTCAGTGGATCTCATTACTGCAGGGTGGACGAACTGGGGAGCTGCGTTGGTAGGATGGACGGGAGGGACCCAACTCGAGCGAGACCTACGAATCCATGCCGAACGAATGGGCTACAAATTCGATAGCGGTGCACTTCGAGATCGAACAACCGGAGAAGTGATCAGAACGATGCACGAAAAGGACGTGTTTCGAGCGTTGAAGCTCAAATGGATTCGTAAGTGACGGTTCTCTATCTGTTAAATCACCTCGACTGACGCTGGATGTCGCAATCAACAGCTCCAGAGATGCGCAACTCTGATCCATAGTCACCCATTCTACTCAGACAGGACGCTGTAGCTCTCTATCAGTCTCTGTACTCATCGTAGCATCCTTCATCATTTGTGTACAGATCATCATTTCACTCAACCTCGTTCATTCGGCGAGTACTCAACCGAGTTCCTTCAGTCGTAATCGCAAGCAGGGACTCCGTATCACTCTGCGGATGTCGCGAGTGTCAGTAACTCGGGTGTGAAACGATAAATGCAGAACTCACCGAAAAGCAGCGATAGAACGCCTTTACTTCGAACCGGTCGACTCGGTCCAGCCGCTACCATCCGAGCTGGTGTACGTAGCGTTACCGTCACCGGAATTGTAGTCTGCTCAATTGAACCCTTTCGAGTCAGTTTCCCTCGCATGATGGGATTAAAGGGAACAAGGAGAAACTGACAGGTTGATCCGTCCGAGTTCGAGTAATAGTAGGAACCGTCGTTGTTCGAGTCTATCCAAAAGTACGTTCAAGTCAGCGAGCAAGAGTCAAAGTGGGAAGCAGGAATTTGCTCACAGTGATAGCTGTTGGAGTTATCTGCGTCTCCTCCATAATCTCGCGAACAATAGTGGTTACCTTGATCGTTGTTTCCCGAAGAAGTAACCTCGTATTCTTGTCCGTAGTTGTCCTCTGAGTGTAAGAGGAACGTGAGCGGGACAAGTGGGGGAATGAGGAAGAGGAGAAGAAACAAAGATCAGCTTGATGGAGACCACGCTGAGGACAGCTTGAACTCACTAGGCATGATGATAGTGTGTTGTGAGAAAAGCGGGTGAAGAGTGAAAAGTAGAAAAGAGAAAGAAGATTTTGTTCGAAGAGCTTCTTCGAATTCGCGGTGTCTCATCAAAGGGAAGAATCTCTCAAACAGCAGCGAGAAACCAGAAGAGAGAGAGATAGTGATCACAAAGTGGATTGTAATGCAGTCCTACTGAGAGGCTTGATTCGTAGAGTAATGACAAAAGGAAAGAGCAGATTAAAAGGGGGTTCTAGTGGTTGACAGCTGATGTAAAGCGGAAAAGAGGGAGTCTTATAGTGATACACGGCCATCGGGTACTGAGTGGCCTAGAACAGCAGAGTCGTACAGAATCGACGTAGAGAGAACTAACTCGAAAAATGAATAGTATAGACAACCAGAGTTTTAGGATGGTGAATTTAATGCTTGAGCTCCTGGCCTTGCACGATTGTGGGAAGAGGTTTGGTGACAGATGGAGATCGAGAGTGGCTTGCGCGAGGTGAAGAACCCTGAAAGGTGTGAGAAAGAGGAATCAGCGAATGCTCGTGAAGGGAGGAAATGAGAGGGGAGACTTACCATTTGCCCTTGTCCATTCTCATAGAGGTGCATCGATGATGCACTAGGATCGTGCGAAGCTGGGTCACCGAGAGCTCCCTCAGGTCTCCATCCTCCTCCGACGGAACCGAGGACGAGGGAAGGAACCATAGCCACTGAAGAAAAGGGTACGAAAGTTAGACGATGAAGGAAGTCAAGGTGAAGAACCAGGATAGACGTACTAAGGTGAGTAGGAGAGATGTTGGCGTCTCGAAGTTGACGAGTGCGAGATTTGCGAATAATTGAAGAAGCGCGAAGTCGTCCACCACGAATAGTCGAGTAGGTTTGAAGGTTGTCGATGGTCTTTTGGATACCTCCTCCCCACTTCTTCTCCTCGGCTTCGGTAGTGATCATAGGGAGTTCTCGGTTAGGGTCAGGGTAGATACGAGCCTTGATCGCCCATCGCTCAAGAGTCTCGGTAGGAAGGCATCGAATCATCATTCCCCAAGGAATGGCGAAGAGTCCGATGATGACACTGATAGCCCAGTCACGACCTCCGAGGGGAGTGACTTGGAAAGCGGCTCCTCCGAAGTTGACAATGATAGCTTGACCTCCGACCATGATGCACAAGATGACGAGAAGGTAAGGGTTCTTGAACATGCGAGTGAAGATGTTGAAGTGACGATCGAGACGACGACAGTTGATCATGTTGACTGGAAGAGAGGAAAAGGAGAGTCAGCTCGATGGCGTTAGAGGAAGTCAATCAGGAGAAGAAGACGTACAGATTTGCGAGAAGACGAAAGCGTTGAATACGAGAGTGTTGAGTTCGTTGTCCTCTTCGATACGGGTAGCCTCGTCTTGACCGTTCAATCCGAGGATTTGACGACCAGCGAAGTGAAGAACGAGGGCGGGAACAGTCTTGTAAATGGCTTGACCGATGATCATCTTCCACATTTCCATGTTGATCAAAGGAGCAGACTTGCGATCGGGCTTGCGGTTGAGGGATTCGGGATCGGCAGGGTCGGTAGCGAGTGCGAGAGCGGCGAAAGTATCCATAATCAAGTTGACCCAAAGAAGTTGAACGGCGGTGAGAACCGATTCTTCTTCGGCGGAAGCGACGGCGGTGATGAAGGTGATGACGACGGCACAGATGTTGACCGAAAGTTGGAACTGAAGGAACTTGCGAACGGCATCGTTGACGCAACGACCCCACATGATGGCGGAAACGAGGGAAGCAAAGTTGTCGTCCATAACGATGATATCGGAAGCCTCCTTGGCGACCTCAGTACCAGCGATACCCATTCTGAGAAAGGGGAAAGAGAGGATCAGCGGGTAAGTCGAGAAGAAAGCAAACAAGTTCGAACTCACGAGAACCCGACGTTGGCAGTCTTGAGAGCAGGTCCATCGTTGGTACCGTCACCGGTGACACCGACTACTTCTCCGAGTGATTGAAGCGTTTCGACCAAGACCTTCTTGTCCTCGGGTGAGGAACGAGCGAGAACTTGCAAGTTTTGAACGATTTCGAGACGTTGTTGTTGAGTGAGCTTGCGGAATACGGGACCTTCCATGATGATACCACCCTTGGTGAAGATACCACATTGAGTAGCGATTGATCGAGCGGTAAGAACGTTGTCACTGCGAAAGGGAGGAAAGTCAGTAAAAGTTCGGGAATCGAGAAACAGAGCAGATTTTTGAGACTCACCCAGTGCACATCTTGACCATGACACCAGCTTTTTGACAGGTAGCGACAGCCTTGGCGACACCTTCACGGAGAGGATCCTCAATAGCAGTGATGGCGATCAAAGTCAAGTCGTGGAAGAGATCGTTAAAGTCGACTTCTCCTTCACCGTTCGTCTTGACACCTGGAGGAGGCCACGAAGGGAAGTCCTTGGAGCAGAGAGCGATGGTACGAAGAGATTGGCAGGCGTAGAAGATGATGGTGCGAGAGATGTTGGATCGGGTTTCATCGTTGAATTCGGCGGTAGGGATGTCGGTGGTATCGGAAGAAGAGGAAGCGGCGCTGTTCTCCTCGACGATGACATGGTGATTCGAAGCCTTGGCGAGAACCTCGGAAGCTCCCTTGAGCATTAATCGGTAACCTTTTCCACCTTCGAGTTGAACGACGACACCCATCGATTTCCTCTCGGAAGAGAAGGGAATCATTTGAACGATCTTGGCCTGTTCTCGAACCTCCTTATAGTGTTTCCATCCCATCTTTTGTCCGAAAGTCATGAGAGCGGTTTCAGTCTTGGATCCAACGAATCCTCCTTCGGCTCCAGTTTCATCGGTACCTTCGAAAGCGGTCGAGTTGATCACGATCGAATCGTTGAGGAGTTTGGCGAGAGCAGGAGTGACGTGAGAGTTGATGTCATTCATATCGGTGGAGAAATCGAGGCGACCTTTGCGAGAGGCAGTCTGAGCTTCGACGGTAGTCTCAGAGGAAACGTCTTCGTTGGTGATGGTTTCAGGGTCTCGATCATCGTTTGCGTTGGTGCGCTTCGAGTTCTCGGCGAGGTGATCAGCGAATTTGAGGTGGACTCCGATCGATCCGGCGACGACAGTCATCTTGTTCGTTGTGAGAGTACCAGTCTTATCGGTGCAGACCTATTGAGAGAGCGGGATGTCAGTCACAAGAAGGAAAGGGATCGAAGATAGAGAGACATACGCAAGTAGCGTTGGCCATAGTTTCACAAGCACCGAGGACACGAACGAGGAGGTTCATCTTGGTCATACGACGAGTGGCGAAAGCGAGAGCGCTACAAGGGAAGAGCGCGAGGTCAGTGATTGCGGTGAGAATAATGAGGAGAGCTCGACTCACAGAGTGACAGCGAGAGGTAAACCTTCAGGGACAGCGACGACAACAACGGTAACCGAGATAATGAGGATCTGAATGAAGTTTTGTGCCTTGTCATTGGGGGAGCGATCAGGATTTTGCTTGAGACCGACGAAGAAGCGGATCATGAGAGCGGCGAAAAGAATTAGACCAGCGAGGGAACCGAGTTTGGCAATGAGTTCAGCGAGATGGTTGAGTTTGATCTGAAGAGGAGTATCTTGAGCGTCTCCTTGAAGAGCTGTTGTAGAGGGGAGTTCGAGTCAGTGACGATCTCATGAAGTTGTAGGAGAATGGTAACTCACACATCATGATACGACCGTGGAACGAGTTTCGACCAACACACGTGACGACGTAGCGACCGACACCTTCGAGGACCTTTGAACCGGAGATGAGGAAACAATCGACCTTCTTCATGCTTTCGCCTCCTTCCTGAATCTCTTCGAGCGGGGCTTTCCTAACGGCATCGGATTCACCAGTAGCTCCAGATTCGTCGCATCGAATGTTGTGACCGGAAAGGAAGACTCCATCGACGGGAATGATTTCTCCAGGTTCGAGGAAGAGGATATCTCCGACGAGAACATCATAAACCGACATGAGCTTCTCGGATCCGCCTCGGAGGACCTTGACGTTTCGAGCTTCCTTTTGCGCACTGAGAGCGAGGTCGAGTATCAGTTAGGCAAGAACGTAAAGAAAGAAGAGATCGCGAAGGAAACTGACTTGAGTTTCTGGAATTGACGTTCTTTTTGCCAATCGTTGAGGGAACCGATGAGGACGACGACGAGAATAGCGATAGTAATAGCAACACCCTCAACCCAATCGACTTGAGGAAGAGTGCAGACACCAGGAGTTTCGGGACACGCGTTGGAAGGGAAGGTGTGAGGAGGGGTTCCGAGATCTTGGTAGAGACCGAGTGCGAGAGAGACGACGGCGGCGACGGATAGAATGATGAGGACCTTATCGGTGTAAGCTGCCCAACAGAGTTGAAGGAACGATTTGGGTTTCTTCGAAGGAACTCGGTTCACTCCGTAAACTCGTTGTCGGTCTGCCTCGTCTCCATCGTCCAATCCAGTCTTGGGGTTCGTCCTGAGACCTTCCAAGAGACCCGAAGTACCTCCTAGGGATTCGAGGTGAGAGAGTGACTTGGGATCGATAAGGTTGTAAAGCGAGGAAGGAACGAAAGCGGGGGAGAAAGGAGCCATTTGATCGGGGGAAGGGTCGATGATCTTCATCGACGATGCAGCGGCAGCGAGATCCTCCTCCTCCGAGTTGCCCTTGCCAGTCCATGGTAGGGGGATTCCCAAGAACTTCTTTCGTTGGCCGGGGAGGTCGAGATCCTTCTCAGTTTCAGTGATACCTGCCTCCTTTTCGAGTTTACGGTTCTCCTCTGCCGACATGGTACCCTTTTCGAGATCTCTTGGTGCAGCGGTAGTCGCGTGGCGTTCTTTCGAAGAGGTCGAGGAAGAAGAAGAATCGGGAATAGTTGAAGCGAAAGAGGGAGATTGAGAGGGTCGTCGACCGTGGCGATGTTCCATTTCTTTCCTAGTACCCTCAGGCTGTCAGAATGGTAATGAAAGTAGTCAGTTACGTAGATTCGATCAAAGTAGTCGAAGCGGGTCACTGATTAAATGCAACGAGGGAAACGCCAAGGAGAAACTAATCCAAATTCCAAACTCGCACCTCGCGGGTCATCGAGATAAGGGAAGGGGGGAAGAGGGTGTTGCAGCCCTCTTGTAGAGAGAGAAGAAGATGTATAGACTCACGTCTAGGTTGTCCCTCAATGAAGTGGTGTTCTTGTTTTCAAACAAGGGCTCGTTCGAGAGTGCGGGCGAGGGCGGGCAGAAATCACCAGTCTCTGCTGCCGGTTGAGTAGAGTAAGAAGATAGGAATGTCTGTGTCGTAGTCTGCCTTGAAGGAGATTCAAAGTGGCGCGGAGAGGAGGCAGTGTTGGGAGATTCAGTTGAAGGTGAAGTGGGAGAGCCGAGGCGAGGAAGGGGGAGAGAAGCGACTGATTCTTCTGCTGGTGATAGTGCGATAGATGGAATAGCTGGTGGTAGGTGGTTGTTGTCCATCTTTCGGTGACACTCGATGGAAGAAGTGGTGAAAGAGAAAGAGAGAAGAGTGACCCGAAGATTTTGTTGGAGGAATTTCTTGGATTTGCCCACCTTCAAATTTACACAGCCCCCGATTCGTTGTCTGCTCTCGTCTACTCCTCGTCACGCTATGCCAACCTTTTCAGAGTTGAGAGCTAGAGCTGTGAGTACTTCGCTTCACCCGCACATACCTCTTCCCCTAATCTCCTCTCTCACCCTTGCATCTAGGAAAGCGCTGCAGCTGCTGCCAAAGACAAATCTCAATCCTATACGAAACCATCTACTTCGACCAAGTACACTCCAGCAAGACCGCAACTTGCTGCTCCCACTCCTCTTCGCAAACCTACTTCACTCTCTCCGGCCAACCCTTCCTCGGCTCCTCCCCCACAAGCTATCAGACCTCCTCCAACTCGAACAACGTCAACAGCGTCAAACAGCTCATCGGCTAGAGCAATCCCTGCACCTCCTTACGAAGCGGGAGCCACTCAAGCAACGAGAAGTTCACCTGGCCTTCCTCCCACACTCCCTTCTCGCTCCTCCTCGACAACCACTGCACCGCACTCTGTCAAAGTCCAGAAGTCATTCAGTCAGTATGATGAGAACGATAAACAAGCCATGTTTGCAGTCTTTGACATCGTACGTTTCTCGTTTCTCTCGTTTCGCAACAATATTATTCACGTATTTATTCTCGTAGTTCTTCGAATCTCGATCCCCGCCCACTCCAAGTACTGCCCCGACATCTCGACAACGTGCTCTACCTCCCGTAGCTTCGATTCCGCAAGCCTCGCCAGATTTGAACGATTCCCGCTCTCCCTTCGTTCCAGCTCCTCCCTCTGCACCGCTTTCGACTCGTCCTCAATCGACTCGTCCTCAATCGACTCAGCCTCGACAGTCTCATCTCGCTAATCCTTCCCTCTACACCCCTTCCTATCCCCCTCCTCAGCCGTACTCTTCTTCGGCGCTCACCCTTTCGCATTGCATCCTCGAAAAACCTTTCTCTTCACCATGGTTCACCGACACGTCCTCTCCACTTCCGCCACCACTCGAGTCCCGTACAGATCACCAATCTTCCTTCTCATGGCAACAAAGGAACTCGTCGAAACAGTTCATTGGTATGACTGTTTTCGGCGATTGCTCTGTTGCGTGGTATAGGATCTCATGGGACGTTTCCCTCGAGTCCAACATTCCTCTCTTACTGCAACGGATCAAACGAGAAGCGAGATATCGACCGAAACCTTCACCTTGGGACGGTGAAAAGTTGTACGAAGCTCACGAGATTTACGGGCCTCGACTGTCAGAATACGCACAACAAGCCGTCACTGATGGAGCTCCGATAGGAAGAGGAGAATGTTGGGATCTCGCTCACGAAGGGTTATTGACAATCGCAAAGGAGGTCTTCCAATCGCTCCGACCGTGGAACAGTATCGGAAGAACTCACGGTCATCTGATCTTTTGGGCGAACGCGGGAGACAAAGAGAATGGGAAGTGGTACGGAGGTGATCAGTACGCAAGGGAAGGAGATGTAATCGAATGGAGGAAGGTCAGAATTAGTGAAGTTGGGGCCGGAGCTGGATCGTATTCCATGCTAGGTGATCCAGATGTAAGTTACCTTTCCTCTTCCAGAGCTATTCCGCTTGACTAACTCATACTCTCGGTCAATCCAGCACACTGCGATCATTGTCGGAACGGGTACGCCTTCTTCGCTTCCCTCTCCTTCTTCCTCCCCCGATTCGCCGTCTCGTTATTCTCCGGCCTCTCTCACTTCCCTCACCGTCGTCGAACAATCTCTCGGTCAGGCTCCCGCGCAGCGCACCTACGACTTGACTGCGTTTTCAGAAGGAGAGCTATGGATTTACAGACCGTGCGGAATGAGAGAACTTACTGGAGTCGAAAAGGTTCAAGCTGTTTGGCCGGACGAAGAAGATGTCGACAGCTGGGAAGTAGGGGATCTGGAATGAAGGCTTCGTTACTCGTAAATTGGATAGTTGCAATCCGATTCGAGAAAAAGCTTGAATCCGAGTTTCGCTAGCGAATACAAGAGCATCAAAGCTGAGCTGCACAGGGAGCGCTTCAAATTTAGAGTTATGCTATGAGCCACTGTGACGACTGTGGGTAACATGAACGCAGAGTTACAGATTGCGGGAAAAGGCAATCTCCAAAAGGATCGGCTTTCTCCCTCCTTTTCCGTCATTTTCACTGCAATCCATACTCTCCTCGCCTGTCCAAGGCTCTATCGCCTCGCCTTGCATCGCTGGTCCATAGAAGAGTTGAAAAGTCGACCTTTCTCCGACCTGCATCGGGCTTTTCTCGAGACTCGCTCTTTCTCAGTTACTCTCTGACGAGTAAATCACAAGTAAGACGAACAAAGCTTTCCTTTACACAAAAGACTCTATCACTGCGGGAACCGAAAGACCGAGAAAAACCGAAAAGACTATGATACGAGAGAAGGGTACTGAGGGGAAAAGTGCGAGGATACGGGGATCGTGAGCTCCTGTAGAGGATCAACAAGGTCAGTGATTGAGCGAGAGAGAAGGAAGAGAGTGTGTGTGCGACTCACGGGAAAGAGGGCGTAAACGGGTAAAGATAGCTTAAGCAGAGAAGATCGAAGAGATCAAAGCCAATTGTTCTGCCGAGAGAGAGTCACCCTTGGCCTGCTTGAGACCTTCGAGGACAGCAGCGGAATCACCGTTGGCGAGCATTTGGGCGACCGATTGAGCGATCGAGGCGGAGCGAACCGACTTGATGCGGGAGACGAGATCGGTTTGACCCTTTTCGAGGGAGGAGGCGACAGCTTGGTCGTTGGTAGAGTCGACATCGGCAGAGAGGACAGAGTTGACGATGTCGAGGCGAGTTTGACGGTCGAGGGAAGCGTCAACAGCAGCGAGACGACGAAGACCGTCCTCCTCCGCGAGACGACGACGAAGACGCCAGTAGAAGTAGCTGAAGTCGCGAAAGAGAAACGTCAGGAAGGTTCAAGGCGAGAGAAAGGAAAGTTATAGACGTACCGACGAGACTCTTCCCAAACGAGACTGCGAGAAATCGTACCCTTTGCCTTCATGCGACCAGCGCCTGAAGGAGCGGAAAGAACAGGTCAGAAGACATTGAAAGCGAGGAGCAAAGCGGAAAGACTTACGATCGTGGCTATCGGCGATTTGAAGAGCGACTTGAGAGTAGAGAGGGTACAAGATCTTCTCACGAGTAGCGAGATCGGCCTTGGCAGCGGTAGCGTCGGTAGCTGAGAGGGAAGCATCGGTGCTCTTGACCTTGAGGGCGTGATAAGTAGGGTCGAGGCGGTCCATCATGGCGAGAAGTTTGTCCTTTCGAAGCTTGATCTCTACGATACCCTCGGGTTCGAGAACACCAGCACGAGCAGTCTCATCGGCGTACATCTCCATCATACCGTTGGCGTTGATCGAGGGATCGAGAACGACCCAGGCACCACCACGAACTAGAGAGAGAACGAGTGTAAGGGAATGTCAGATTGAAGAAACGGCGAAGACGAAAGGGAAGGAAGTCGACTTACGCTCTCCGTTGGGAACAATGTAGACGAAGACAGGTTGCCTGTAAGCAGAGAGACCATCGACGATAAGAGAACCACTGCGGGAGTGGAGAAGACAAGAGTCAGCTCCGAACTAAAGACTTGAGAGCAAAGATTCGAACGTACCGCTTGAGAACCTCGTCGAACATGTCTTGTTGCCCTCCAGAGAATCCACGCCAATTGGCGAAGATGATGAGAGGAAGTCCTTCTCGGTTCAAATCGGCAATCGCTTGACCAGTCTTGAACGCCGAGTTGGGGTACCAAACTTGACCTGCCTCCATGATCTTTTGTTCCATCGAAGTAGGGTTCGCAGGATCAGCAGGGACGACACGTTCGACAGTGCGAGTCTCGACAGCGATAGCTCCGATGGGGATTCCTCCGAGACGAGCGCGACCGACGACCTGGAGAAGGAGACTGGGGGTGAGCTTCGCTCGAGCGAACAGAGGAGGGATAAGAAGAGAAGACTTACGACAGTCTGTGCCCATCCAGAGAGAGTCTCTTGGAAGGAACCCTTATCGAAGAAACCGCTGAGCCACCTTCCATCGGTCTCATCGGTCTTTCCGGCGAGGAACCATCGAGGATCGTAAGCTCCCTTGATAGGAGTGTAGTCGATCGATCGATCCCAGTGGTCGACGGAAGGAAGAATGGGAAGAGGAGCACCTCGAGATTCGGGAACGTAGGCGAGCCATCGAACGATGCTGAGGACACCTTCGAGATCGTTGGCGGCGGTGAGATGGGAAACACCGTTCTTGTACATGATCTGAGTTCCTCCGAGTTGCAAGTTGGACGAGTAGACCTCACGACCGAGAACCTTGTTGAGAGCTCCGGCACCGGTGAGGATGATCGGTTGTCCTTCGACTTGAACAGCACGTTGACCGAGACGAACGAGGTAAGCTCCGATACCGACTGAACGAGCAGTGACGAGGGTGATGGTGAAGATGTCGTCGTAAGCACGGGAAGTTTCTCCTGCGATGAGACCAGATCCCTTCAGAGATTCGACTCCGAGACCATCTTGAAGACCAATGATGTCGGTGATCTGGTAACGAACTTCACCGTTCTCCTCAATCTTCTTCGTGATGACCGACTGTTCTCCCTTATTCTTGAGTTCACCAAGTTTCTCGGGAGTGAGGTAGAGGTACTTGAATCCCTTCTCGGGTCGAGAAGCGTCGATCCAGGCAACGTCGAAGATGTCGAGAATTTCTTCAGCGATGCCGAGACGAGCTCCAGAGTTGGCAGAGAGGTAGATACGAGGGAGACCGAGTTTGCGAGCGAGCTCGGTAACGGCGAAGAAGTATTGATCCTCTGCAGGCCCGAACGATCCGATCTTGAAAGTGATATCGTTGGCGATGACAACGATGCGACGACCAGAGGGAGCTTCAGGAGTGTAGGCAGTGTAGACCCATCCAACCATTCCGATGTTGTTGGTACCGGGAGGACGAGAAACTTCTTGAGGTTGACCGAATTCATCGAGAACGAGTTCCTTTGCGACGAGAGGTTCCGAGGGAGCGGTCTTTCCGACAGCTTTCCATTGCTTGCGAATAGCTTGACGGAAGAGATCGGGGAAGTCGTAAGCGTAGGTAGTACCGACGACGTGGGCCTTGTATCGCTTGGGCTGAAGCCATTCCTTCGTAGGGTAAGGAGAGTTGACGGGTTGAAGGTGGAAAGCTCCTTGAGGACCGATCGATTTGAGAATGACATCTCCCTTCTCGGTGGTGACCTCGCGGTAGGCCTCGTACTTGACGACGAATCCAGAAACGTTCTCGATGATAGCTCGGATAGGTTGAATGTTGCCTTGAGCATCTTCGAGAACAATTCGGATTTCGGCACCAGTGACTCGGAGTCGCCAGAATCGCTTGCCGTGACGATCGATGAAACCCGCGAGAGCGGTCTGAACCTCCTCGAAGTCGAGACGAAGACTGTAAAGGAAGTTGAGCTGAACATGGCGAGAAGTCGAGTCAGTTTTTGGGAGGATGAGCAACGAGAGAAGGAAGTCGAGAACTTACCGAGATGTGGTTTCCATCGGCAGCTCGTCGAGAAGCGCTGACAACCTCGAGAGTGTCGAGAACGTCGGTGACCAATCGATCAGATTCGGAGACGAGATAATCGGCGGTCTTCATGTTGCCACGGAGGCGACCAGGTCGAACGAGGGCACGAACGAAGAATCGACAGTCGGAGGAGTTACCCTTCGCAGTAGCGTAGTAGATGTGGATTTGTCGATTCTCGGCTGGGCAAGGTTCGAGGTGGAAGTTTGAGAGACGTCCGAGTTCGAGTTGGAAAGCGAGAGCAGGTTCGATGTCTCGAATCGTCTCGAGTTCCTTCCATTGTCCGTCTTGCTTTCGCAGGGTGTAGTACGAGGGGTATTGACCTTCACGGCAGACGAGGAGGGTGAGACGACGCATTCCGTGACGATCGAGCTTGTCGGAGGCAGCGTTGATGTAGTCTGCGAATCGAGTTCGGAGAGCCTCCTCATCGACCGAGTTGACACTTGAGGGAACGGTGAGGGCGACGTTGAGAACGTTCCATTGCTCTTGACTCGAAGCCGAAGTAGCGTGGATCTTTCCCTTCGAACCATCGGGGAAGTGACGAAGGACAGTAGCGATTTGTTGATCAAAGTCGTCGAGAGTCTTGACAGCGAACATGGCACCGTAACGAAGAGGTTCTTGCTGGGCGTTGTTGAGAAGGAAGGTCAAATCGGAGTAAGAAGCGGTACGTTGAGAAGTGAGACCGGTGGTGGGAGTGGGAGGTTGAGACTCGGAAGAAGCCTTGCGCATGCGGAAGCACCATGCGACGGTCGCAGGCTCATGTTCGGCAGCATCGGCTTCGACATGCTCGAGGGAGAGGACGTTGTAGGAACGGTAGGCACGTCGAACGTAAGTGTCGAGAGCTGCGAGAGCAACCCATTGATCTTGGTGTTGGAAGAAACCGGGGAGGACATCGAAGACGGTGAAACGAGAGTCGATGACATCCTTGAGGATCTCAGCCTTGGGGGATCGATCAGAGGTTGCAACTTCTCCGTAAGCAGTTTGAGTGACCGAGGCCTTGAGGATCTGCTCGAGTTGTACGAGGCGTTCGTCGAGGGAAGGAAGTTGAGTGTGGATGAGAACTTCACGAGCCTTGAGCGAAACCTTGGTAGTGGGTTTCGAGTCGAGTTCGGCGAGATCCTTGAGGACAGGGCTGAAGGTGGCTTCGACGAGGGGAAGAGAATCGGATTCCTTGACGAGTTCGAGAAGGGCAAGGACGAGGGAGTTCTTCGAGGCGGCCTTGTAGTGGGAAAGGACGAGTTTGACGACTTCGTCGAGCTTGTCTCGGTGGGTGTCTCGGAGTTCGAGTACGACATCGTCATCTCGTCCGGAGAAGGGTCGCTCGGTGAGATGGTAAGCAGCGAAGACACTTGCGATAGTGTACCATTCGTGTTGCTTGAGTCCAGCTCGGTATCGGTTAACGACATCGTCAAAGGCGACAAGGAAGTTGCGAACGGTGGTAGCCTCACTGGGTCGAAGGTCCTCGAGAGTCGAATCGATAGCCTTGCGAAGACGAGCCGAAGGGAATTCGTTGTTGGCCGAGTGAGCGGTATCGATCGATTGACGGAGGGAAGCTTCGAGTTTGGCGGGGATACGTCCGGAGAGGGTGGAGAGAACAGCGTTCGCCTCGCCGTAAGGAAGTTCGGGATCACGAAGAACCGAGATGAGCTCCTTGATCGAAGCCATCATGATAGCTTGGTTATCGTAACCAGCGAGGATGTTGCCGAGAACGTCTTTGAGGTAAGAGAAGCGTTGGTGAGGCTTGTTACCGACGATGCTGGGGAGACCGAGAGGAGGAAGTTGTCCATCGAAAGGTTTGGCGTGTTGAACTCGGGAAGGATCGTCGAGTGAGAGTATACCGAGGATATCTCCACCTTCGAGGGTAGCTCCGGGTTGCTTGATGAATTGAGCGATACCATCTTCAGCGGCAACGAGAGGCATGATCATCTGTGGCATTGCGAAGAAAGGAAATCAGCTTCAAAACTGGGAGAGCTTCAGATTCGTAAGCAAAACTCACCTTCATGACTTCGATTTCAGCATAAGCTTGTCCCTTTGAGATGTGTTCTCCAGACTCGATGAAGTATCGAACGAGTTTACCGGGAGAAGGAGAGCGAAGTTGAGTTGGGTCGTTCTCTTGAGCGACGAGAACGGTGCGAGAATCGATCGAAAGACGAAGAGCACTGTGAAAGATGAGGACGAGTAGTCAGTAAAACATGAAACGAGAGGGAAAAGAAAGGAGAAGGAGAACTCACCCAACTTCCTCCTTTGCGTAACAGGTGTAACTCCTTCCGTCGAGAAGAACGAGAAGACCTCCATCGGCGAGAGGCCTCAAACCGACACTGACCGAAGAACCGTTGATGTAGATGCTCCAGCTGGTAGGGGAAGATCGACTAGCGGTAGCGCGGTACTTGACGTCCTCGAGAACGAATTCGAGAGGGACGACGGTAGCGAGAAGTTCCTTCGGAGGTGATTGACCCTTCTCGAGGATTCGCTTGTACTCGGTGATGTTGGCCTCCGAAGCGAGGTGAGCCTTAGTTGCAGCTCCGCAGATGATAGCGAGAGTCGTATCGGGACGTTCGGCGGTGAGACGAGCAGAGATGAGGTTGTCGAGCCAAGCGGTCGTGATGGTGTTGTCCTCGAACGCCTCGGTTTCGAGAAGCTTGATGAGGTATTCGACAGTCGTGCGGAAATCACCACGAATGGAGAGTTCTTTGAGGGCGACGACCATGTTCTTACGAGATTCCGAACGATCCGAACCGTAAGCGAAGATGTGACCGAACTGAGAATCGGCAAACTCGTGAAGTCCTCCTGCGGTTCCGACTGAGAAGTAACCCCAAACGTTGGTGCTCGAACGGAAGTTGAGTTCTTGAAGGGTACCGGAAGAAGGCTTGAATCCTGCATCGGGGTTCTCGGCGGTGATACGAACAGCCACGACGTGACCCTTGGGAGAGGGTTTGCGTTGAGTAGCGGAGGATTCGGGGTTCTCAAAGTCGAAATCGATGAGGGAACGACCGTGAGGAGCCTTGCCGTAAAGGGTACGAATGTCGCGGATTCGGTGGAGAGGGATACCCATAGCGATTTGGAGTTGGGCGGCGGGAAGATTGACACCGGAAACCATTTCGGTAGTAGGGTGCTCGACTTGGAGACGAGGGTTGAGTTCGAGGAAAGCGAATTTGTCGTCGGCGGCAGAGTAGAGGAACTCGGTAGTTCCGGCTGAGACGTATCCTACGAGCTTGGCGAGACGAACGGCAGCCTTCTCCATTTGTTCGAAGGTTTCGGGACCGGCGATCGTAACAGGAGCTTCTTCGATAATCTTTTGGTGACGACGTTGAACTGAACAATCACGACCGAAGAGGGAGATAGCGTTTCCGTATTGATCGGCGATAACTTGAACTTCGAGATGGCGAGCGGCACCAGCGAGCTTCATGATGAAGACAGGAGAACCTGAAGAAAATCGCCAAAACAAGCGAAAGTCAGTTTTCGAGCGAAGATGGCGAGCAGAGTAAATCAGAGCGTACCAGGCACTTCACCGAGTACAGCACCGAAAGCCTGTTTGAAATCCTCCTCCTTCTCGACTTTCCTGATACCTTTTCCTCCTCCTCCCTCGGAAGCCTTGATCATGACAGGGTAACCAATCTTCCTCGTCTTGATGAGACCATCTTCGGCATCGTTGACACAAGCCTTGGCGTAGACATCGTCTGCTACCGTAACGTAACCTTGTTCGGAAAGGATAGTTTCGTCGATTCCAGTTCCTGACCAATCCATACAAGGGACTTTGGCGGATTGAGCGACGATGGTGGACGAGATCTTGTCTCCGAGAGATCGCATAGCTGAACCGGGAGGACCAATGAAGACGATCTTGTGTTTTGAAGCAGCGAGAGATTCGGGAAGACGAGGGTTTTCGGAAGCGTGTCCCCTGAGAAAGACAGCAAGTTAGAATCTCCGCTCGCTCGCTCATAGGTGATGAAGAGGGACTCACCATCCAGCCCAGACAGCGTGAACACCAGCACGTTCAGCGACATCGACAATAACGTCGACGTTGGCGTAATTGTTGTTATTACTTCCTCCTGGAACTTCGACGTATTGATCGGCCATCCTGATGTAATCAGCGTTGACCTTGAGATCCTCAGGGGTAGCCATTACGACGAATTCGACAGCTCGTTCAGAACCGAAAGTCTCGTATGCCCATTTTCGAATCGAGCGAATTTCTTTGACGGCAGCGATACCTGGATTGATTCGGAAATCATCACGTCAGCTCAAGTCGGTCTCAAGAAATGCAGGGATATGAGCGTACCGTTGTTTGCGATGAGAACCTGATGGAAACAAGGTAAAGAGAGAGGTTGGGGAAGGCGGTGTCGATTTCTTTGTTCAGCTCTCCCGCTCACTCAGATCAGAGAAGGAATAGCTATAGAGTACTCACTTTGGTGATAACAGTGTGTCCACCTCTTGAACGAACGAAATCAGCTACTTTTGAAGGCGCTGACGCTTCAAGCGAATTTCCTCCTATTTTCCCAAAACCGACACCACGTCAGCTGATTGAACCAGACTAGCTCTAGATAGATTCAGATAGTGCTCACCAATGAAATGTTGTACTTTTGAGTGATCCCAGACGAACTCTTCGTTGTCTTGAGGTTCTTGAACTGCGACTGGACCATTTCCATTCGCGTCCACCTTCCCCGAGAAGCTGTTGAAGGCACAGAGAGTCGTCAGTGGAGTCTAATAGAGGAGAGAGCTAATCAGCAGGTACTCACGGCATGTTGAGCGAGTTGTAAAGGTCGAGTGGGGTTTGAAGAAGGGAGAGGGGAAACAAGGAAGGGAGAGAGGAGGGAGGCTAGAGCTGTGTGTGTAAGGTAAGAGAGATGCTCAAGCTAAGAGCTCCCGTAAAAATGGAGTAATGGAGGAGTGGGTTGTAAGTGAGGAGGAGAGGGAGAGGGAAAGTTGTTCAATGAAATTTTTGGCCTCTCTTGTTCCGATCGACTCCCAACGAGAACTCTGAGTCATCGATAACAACCGCGGCTCTCTTCAAAGCCTGTGGTAGATTGACTACGTCTTCATATCACGTTGGAATGAGTCGACTAGTCTTCCGAAGCTGATTCTTCACTCTTGTTTCTCCTCCCAAAGTTTTCATTTTCCCTTTTTCGCTGTTTTCCCCAAAATTGAATCGGGTCGCTCGCACCTCCGCGTTGGGATCACGGACGCAAGAACGTCGAATCAACGTCGATGACACGAATAATCATAGTTTATTGCGAAGTGGATCGACCGGGAGTCATAAAAAGAAATCCTCCAACACTTTCCTCAACTCAATCGGTTGTTCGACGCTGTGCCAATGCCCTACATCCCTCATCTCGACTACTTTGACGTTCTTGACCTTATCCTGGAAGAACTTGGTTGTCTCCTTGTTCGACATGTAGTCCTCTTCTCCTGAAATGACCAGTGTCGATGCCTCAATCTTCGAATAATCCGGATCCACTGCACTCGCGAGTGCTTGACAAGCTGCCGCGTACGCTTCGGGCTTAGTTGCGAGAACGAGGGAACGGACGAGAGCGGCGGAGAGAGGGGAGGTCTCCTTTGTGTGTTTCGACAGCGCCGAATTGACGATTTGGCGAACGATAGGGGACAACCCTCCCTCGAGAACAGTGTGCGCTCGCTGCAGCATAATCTTCTGTGTTGGTGGTGCGAGTGCCTTCATTGCGCCAAGAAGAACTGTTGAACAGAAACGAAACGAGAGAACCGGAATCAGCGAATGCTCATCTCGGCGACAGGCTGGAGAAGCAGACTTGTCGAACGTCTAGCGCATCGACGAAGAGCGCATTCTCAACTATCTCGGAGGAGAGCTGGGTGAGCTCACCGAGTTTGTCCAGTCGTTCTGGGTACCTCGCAGCGAAAGTCGAGGCGACAAGTCCCGACATTGAATGGCCGACAATTCCCGCTGCCTTCTCGACGCCGACATGATCGAGGACGTCCTTGAGATCCTCGACGAGCTCGAGTAAGTTGAGTCGATCGCCATCGCTCGCTGAGGAAGCGCCGGAGAAGGGAGAGTTTCCATGACCATCGAAGTCGTAACGAATCAAAGTGAACTGGTGTTCAAGTTTCGAATTGGCTAGTGTCGCCTCCCAGAATGACGTCGACGATCCGAGGCCGTGCATGACTGTGAGACGAGAGAGTCAGGGTCAGTCGTCGGCAGACTCGGAAACGAGAGAGTTTCGAACGAACAAATGACGACAGGCGAGTCTTCTTTCGGTCCTTTCGACACGTCGACGAATAGCTTCTTCCCAGAGTTCAACTTGACGATATTCGCATCTTGAATGAGCGAGAATGACATGGATTCGGAGGGTTCGGAAGTCGTTGTGGAGAACTACGTGAGTTGTAGTCGTTGCGAATGACTTGCGGATTGATTGCCGGGACCTTCGATGTGGATTTCGATGGACTGGCTGCAGAACCGAGAAACAAAGTGATTGGAAGAAGAGAGAGAGAGTGAATTTGCTAGCTGACTTTCATCGCTAAACATGGCTTCCTCAAAATCATCGTAAGTAGTCAAGAAGTAGCTCATAGTGATCTTGAGCTGACTCTTATACATTCCCCATAGTAAACAAGATCTCCTAGTTCGAGTTCGATATCAGAATCCACTCCCAGCTCCTCCCTTCCCTCCTCGACTCCTCCACGTACCGACTACGCCAGCTCGCTATGCATCTTACGACTTCTTGAACCCTCTGCAATCTGAGAGAGAGCTACCCATGATCTTGGATGGTGAATTGGGTTTACCTCTCGAATATGGAAAGTCGAGAGAAGGCGCTCCTGTAGAGGCAGATTACTGGTGTGGGAACCGTGATGGTGAGTCATGCGTGATGTGAGGACAAATGAGGAGTGCTGATCACCCGGATCGTTGACAGCGATCGCTCCTCGAAACCCAATCGCTCAACCTCTCGCTGATGAAGATTCGTTCCTCCTGGAAGAACCTGCTACGCGAAGCGGAGCCGCCAACGGCGCGAATGCTACGGGTAGTGCATCAGTTGGATCAGGAGCATCAGCGGCAGCAACAGAGAGCAAGAAAGTCGATGTCAGTTGGTTGCGAAGAACCGAGTATCTCGCAAACGAAACCGCTGTTGGTGGAAACAAACCTTCTCAGATGTCAGCCTCTTTCCCCACCCACACTCCGCTGCACTATGCGTGATCGCTGATGCTATTTGATGGGTGTTTTAGCGCTCCGAAACGAGAACCACTCGCACCTATCGGTCCTCAAGATCGAGATTCTCGTGCTCGTTCCATCGCAAACACTTTCCAAACTGCTCACTTGCCCCTTTCCGAACTACGACACCCAACGAAACAACATTTGACGGCGACAGAAGTTTTCGATTTCTTACCCGATAGCGAATTGTGGGCCCATGAATACGACTTTGTTAGGTTCGGAGAAGATCCTATTGACCGTGGAAACGTAAGTTCATTCCCTCCGCTCCTGTCAGTGAACGCCAGGTCTAATGGAAGCTCTTGACAGGTTGACCTGAATCGAGCTGGAGCGGATCCTCGACTACCTCGAGCTATCTTCCGAGACTTGAACGATCTGCCAGAAGGTGAGAAACGACTCGCGTACTACCTACCACAGGACGATTCGATCGCTGGAAAGTATACTGGAAAACGATTCGAAGGCGGAACAAGCGGCGAAGAAGTGAGTCTCACTCTCCTGAATCCTCTCTCGTTGCCTCAGCTGACCCGTTATGATCGATTCTCAGACCTTTGACTTCCGCTGGACTCGAGATTACGAGATCGCATCTGTTCGACCGATCAATCAAGAATACGTCGTTTCGTTCGACTCTGGAACGGCGGATGGGGATGGCGCTACCGAAGCTGAGATTCAAGCGAAACCGGATGCGGTCAAGAAGAGGAACAAAGGAGCGTACTACGTTCCAGTGCAGCAAGTGTTGTCGCTAAGGAAGCGAAGGCCAAAAGTAAGCCGAAAACTATCTTGATCCAATTCGGCTTCTACCTGTACTGACGAATCTCACGAATCGCACGACTACAGAAGGGAGAAGATCCGAAAGTCTTCTCGGAGAGTATTCCGGAAGAGACTCAGTTCTGGGATGGAATTTCCGTTCAAGTACGTCTTTACATCTTGTTCTCCCTTCATGTTGGAGGCTGATAGCGTTCATCATTACTCGCAGCTCTTACCGAAGGAGATGGTACTAGAAGAACATCAATTGGAGACTTGGCAAGCCTATATGAACGAGGTATCGCAACCGACAGGCGTTGCAGAGTAACTTGGAATCTAAGCAATGCAGTAACTTGTCGTTATCTGAGGGTCCGCGACAATACTGGTGAGTTGCAGGATGCAAGCGAGAGTAATGGGTGCAGTCGCGGGCGAAGAGAGCCTGGCGGGGAGACGAGAGGCTAGTTGTACAAGAGGAAATCACTCGCAACGAAACCCAGAGAAATATATAAAGCGATTCAGCATCATCATTTCAAGCGAACACGATACGACTACTAGTTTGAACATTGAGGGAAGCCGTCGGAATCTGGAGACAGGCCGAAAGAGGTCAGCGATTCGATTCTTTGTGAACAAGCGAAGTTGTTTTGAATAGCTCAGATATATGCTTGTCTATTATTTTTGTACGGTCGTGCATCCGGCTCCCACGCCCCTTCTCAAGCTCCCTCACCAGTGGTTCTACCCTGAAAGGATAGAGGTCCTCCAGCAAAAGAAACGAGAGAAAGAAACGCTTTCCGATCAAACGGATGAAAGAGTCGTACGAAAGCCATGCATTGGTAAAGTATCATCGTTGCTTGATTGACGTTGAAGGAGGGAGAGGGGAGGAGGTGAGGGAGCGGAGACTCACGTTGAAGATGGAGAGAAAAAAAAGACGAAAGAGCCGAAGAAGCGCGACGAGGGAGTTGGGAATAGCTGAAATCAGTTGCGTAGCTTGATGAGCTGGTCTTGAATAGTCCTAGGTGTCTGGCGAGGTGAAATGAGGATAAGTCGAATTGGTGAGAGAGCAAAGGAAGAGAGAAGCGAAAAAAGTTGACAAGTCGACAACGACTCACACCAATCAACCCATACAAACAGCATACTCTCACTTCGACACTTCCTAGACTACTCGGTCAAACAATGACCGACGTCTATCTTCAGTTCAGCCAATATTTACAGAGGGCTCAACAGGGACAATTGGACGCGTTGACAGACGATCAAGACAACTTGCTATCCAATTGGGCAAACATCTGTGAACAACAGTGAGTAATCTTGACTACTCTAGCGCTGTCTGTTCATCTTCCGAAGCTTGGTGTTGACTGATTCACTCCCCTCTCTCTCCACAACAGACTCGAATCTCTCTCCTATGACCTCGATCCCGACTCTGTAGACTTTTGGACTCTCGAAAGGAACACTTGGCAACTCGTACAAGCTCTCTACAAGTTAGCAACTTCCTTCCTGCTCGAATCTGAAGTTAACTCGCTAATTCGGGTTGTTCGATTCGCAGTGAACGACTAAACGACTCGACTCCTCCACCTAACGAAGACTCTTCAACTCCTGGGTCGAGCAAGAACCCTTACACTCCCCCGCTCTCGGTCGTGCAGAAAGTGATTGAGGGAAACAAGGATCTGATCGAACTTTCGGTTCGTCGACTTTCCGCGAATCCTTCATTCAAATGATACTGATCTTTGTACTTCGTCGAACCAGGCTATTCGAGATTGGCTACATTCTATCCCTACCTCCCTCTCACCTGTCGAAGTTCGAAGAGGTTACCTGCCTTACACCAAAAACAAGTTGAAACAACTCAAGCGAACTGGAGCGAAAGGTGCAAAAGGGTTGGTAGAAGAGCTGGATCCGGATGCTATATTGAGAGGAGGTGGGAATGCTGAAGGGGCCAGATACGAAGCGGACGATGCCGTGAGTTTCTCGATGATTTTCTTTGCACTCTCACATCTGGCTTATCCTGAACCTGCTACATAGACTTACGAAAGGGCTCTAGTACGAACACTGTACGAGTACGTTCGAACGGGTCAGCTCGACCTAGCTCTCGACCTGTGTCGACAATCGGATCAATCTTGGCGAGCCGCCTCACTTTCCGGTGGTCGATTATGGTTTGATCCAGCATTGGCTCCCGACGATCAAGAGTTCGAGGATCTTGACGCGATGGACGAGGAAGTATTGGAGAAGAGAGCGAGAGGGAACCTGAACAGACGGTTATGGAAAGGAATGTGTCGAAAGATCGCTGCGAATGTGAGTTTTTCACTCTTTTCGCTCAAACACGACTGCATTCTTACCAATCGTTTACCCACAGCCCAACCTCGACTCTTACGAGAAAGCTCTGTATGGCGCTTTATCCGGGGATGTCAATTCGGTTCTTCCCGTTTGCTCCTCTTGGGAGGATGTCGTTTGGGCGCATCTCAACTCGCTGTTCGAAGCGCACCTCGAATCTTCCCTCGCCCTCTCAGAATCTGGTCGATATTGGACTCGAACGCCTCATTCCGTCGGTCCAGCTCCCGACAAACTCGACTCTGAAGATCCTCTATTCGGTTCAGTCAGTCGACCAGGTCAAGGAATCAGACCACAACTCGAAGGAGTATTCGACAAGCTCTTGAAGAGCGAGAAGCAAGATTTGCAACTCGCCGCGAAGAACCCGTTTCATGTCAGTCAGATGTACTTGATTGTTGACAAGATTGGTCACCTCCTCGAAACTTTCGTCGAACAATTGGAATCCGCTGCTGGAGGAATGGAACCTGAGTGAGTCCTGATTCTGGTCTCTTTCCTGTCTGAAAGAGAGGCTGATTATTGAAGGGAATAGATCACTCGCGCACCTCTTGAGGTTCTTCGCGCATCTCATCCTCGTACTTCGACTTCTCAAACAACCTTTACCATCCTACGCCACCAATCGGATTCTCGAAGCCTACGTCCACGTTCTAGAAGCGAACGATCAAGATGAGAACCTCATCGCTTTCTACGCAAGTTGTCTCGAGGAGGAAAGTGCCGTCGAGAGCTATGCTCGATTCCTGCTCAGTGAGTTGCCAATGTCATGTCTCGAATCGAGGTTTATGACTGATGAAATCGCTGTTCCTCTTTCAGCTTTCGGACCCGACTCGGACGTCTCCTCTCGACATGCCGCTCTTCGAAAATGCCTCGATCACAACCTCTCGCTACCCGCTATCGCTCGACGGACAGTCACTCTCATACTTTCTTCCGCCATCTCCTCGCCTCCGACACTGCCGAATTCGGCGCGCGCTCAGGCAATCGACGCTTATGCTCGAGTCGACGAGCGACAACTCGAATTGATCAGAAGTCTCGAATGGTTGACGGCGGAGAAGGAAACCTACCTCGATGCTCTCGGTGAAGCCAATGCTCTGACGCGATATTTCCTAGGTAAGATTACCAAATTTGGCCTCATTCTCGCCTACGTTGCTAACGACATTTCTCTCTCAAATAGCTACCGATACACCACATGCCGCTCTCGCTCTCCTTCGATCTCTTCCCTCCGATCTCCTCCCTACTTGCGCTTCCTCCTCAGCTTCTTCGACTCCGGCCGTTCAACTCCAGATCAGAGAACACTTAGACTATATCACTCTGTTCACCTGCCTCGATCATCACCTCCGATTCAGTGAAGTATGGGCGAGACCGCCGTATCCCCTCGAAGGAAAAGGGAAGGAGAAAGCAGAGTCGGCGAAAGCGAAATTGGAAATGTCGAATTGGAAAGAAGGAGTACAGTCATTGGTCGAGGAACTCTGGCAGAAAGCATTGGAGGTGCTAGAAGGGGAATGGTTGAAGGGTGAGATCGTCGAGGGCACGCAGTTGGAAGACGATGGCACTGGTTCGTCGAAAATTACTCTACTCTATCCGCAAATGTTTGACCGTAGCTAATCTTCGACCATTCTTTCCGATAGCTTCTCGACGATTAGCCGAGCTGATGACGATCCGAAGACTGTTGATCCCAGATCTCGTCTTACGGGTACATCACACGCTCATCTCAACTTGCTCAATCTTGCCTTCGAATCTCAGTCGAGCATTCGAACTCGCAACGATCGTCGCCGACGAACGATATGGATTGTACAACGAGTTTGTGCCGTTCAGTGAGCGAGAAGGAGGCGATGTCAACTTGATGAAACGATATCTGGAAGAGATTCGTTTGGCGAGTTTGAAGTCGACTGAGTTGGGAATGGGAATTGTAGGAATTGTCGCAGAATAAATGTATGACACTGTTGATGATTCGTAACCCCTTTCTTTGTCGAATGAGAGAAGCGAAACATGAGGAGAAGAGACATCCAACGTCGGACAAGCGGTGCAAAACGTGAAACGAGGGAAGCGAAAGTTGAAAAGGATTCCGCAACTCCGCCTTTCCAGTCAACCACTTTACGACGAGTTATGATATCTTGAGGTGTGATTGATGTCGACCTATTCTCCACCACTGCAACCCTCTCTAGTCCTCACAACTCCTACTTCACCTCCCTCGGTTTCCTCTCCCAACTCCACGACTCAAACTCCTCGACGACAACTGCGCAACTCTAGCTCGTATACTCAGCTGAACCCTATATCCACCTCTACACCTTCTTCCAGGTCACCTTCGCCTTCACCGTCCGGTAGGAGGTTGTCGAGTTCGAGCAGTAACTCAACTTCGAATGGTCTCTCGGCCCTCGCAGCAGCTGGACTAGGGCTACTCTCGCTCCCTCCCAGTCCTAGTCCAGAAGTACATGGGTTCGATTTCGCGAGGAATGGGCTAGACGACGAACAAGAAGAACTAGCGACTCCTCCTCGAGGCCGAACGAATTTAGCGGGGGAACAACGGAAGTCTTCCCTAGGGTTCCTCGAGCCAGATAAAGATACTAAAGAGAAGGAGAGAGGAAGAAGTAGAAAGATGAGCTTCGGTTTGGGGTTCGAAGGGAGGATGAGGAGGCTCTCGTTTGGTGGATCAGGCGGAACCTCGTCGATTGCCAACACCGTGGAAAGTCCGGTGGACGCTTCAGCTGGTGAGTCTTCTGTTGTTCTCTCTCCTCCCTTCTATTCACTTCCCTTCATCTCGACTCCGCAAAGAACGAGGGAGCTGATGTTGCTCGCGGCTCGAATCGTAGAATCACCGTCGTCCGGTCAGCAACAGCAACAACAACAGAACTCTCGCAAAGCCAACAAGCCGAAGAATCTGATTCGACGAGCAAAGAGTTTCGGAACGAGTCCCCTGCTCGGAGGAACAGCGAGTACATCCGGAAGTTTCGCCTCACAAGCCTCAATCGCTCCCTCAACTTCATCTGCCGCTCCCATCGATCATGACCTATCCCCTCCTATTCCAATATCTTCCTCTCCATATTCCAGCAGTCCTTCCAATTCGCCAAACCCAGCTCACCCCTCTCTACCAAAACTCACGACCTCCTCTCTCTCGCTAGCTTCATCCTCTCATTCGACTGCCGCCTCACCGAACAGCTCGACTCCAGCAACACCCCTTTCTGCTCCCCCTTCGTCCTCCTATGTACCTCTCACAGTTACGAGTGCTCGCATGAGGCAACCGAGTCTTTCGAGACAGTCAGAAGAGGACGAGGTTATATCGCCTAGCCAGTCACAACCGCACTGGCTACTTGCTCCGATGGTACCAGCGCCGAGACCAGGGTCGGACAGTATGAACGGAAAGGGGAAACGTCGGGAGTCGGAAGAAAGAGCGACGGGATTAGGGTTTATCGATTCAGAAACACGGAGGGAGTCGAAGGATAGTGGGAAGGAGAAGAAGAAGACGTCAGCTATCAGAAGGGCAACCTTGAGCGTGTTTGGAAGGAGAGACACCTCGAATTCGACAACGGCAAAATCGCAAAATGAAGATCCTCGACGAAACTCGGTCGATCCTCCAACACCTCACGATTCCCCTTTCATGACCGATTCACCCAACGAGTCGCCAGCTCCAAGTCGAAAGAATAGCTCAAGCACAGGACTACCCTCCCTCCCCTCTCTTCCCTCTCTACAGCTATCGAGCAATCCTTATCGAATGTCATGGGCTTTCGGCAACGGATCACCTACCTCATCTCCCGCACCTTCTCCAGCCAGAAGACGATCGAACGCCCCCTCGCCACGAAGCGGATCTCCCGCTCCAATTCCGATTCCGAACAGTTCTCGACCCTCGCTCTCAATTTCGCCAGTTCCTTCGCCTCGTCCAGCTTCGTCTCAATCCTCCCCTATCTCTGCCCATACTTCTTCAGTCTCGTCGATCTCTCCGACAAAATCACGTCAACACGACCAACTCCCGATTCCGCCTGCCCTCACCCACACTCTCTCAACCGATTCTGCCAAAACTCTCCTCGTAACCTTACCTGCTCAATCAAGTACCACCGCATCTCCATCTTCGCCAGTCACACGCCTCGGTCGAGCACATTCTACGTCTTCTCCGCCTCTCTTACGACGAACAGCTTCTTACGCTCCATCGACTTCTCCTCACCCTTCTTCCCCTCTCGCATCTCCTCCTCTCCCACTACCTTCGACTTCAGAACCTTCCCATCTCGACCGTCGAAGGACTCTTACTCGTGCGTCACGATCTCATTCCGACGCATCAGATCGACGTTCTCCATCGATCACGACGCCTCCAATCCCTACACCGAGTTCTTTCATCTATGGAGGAGGAAGAGGGTCAGTGACGGGAGGTCTCGGTGCTCCTCCCGGTGGAGGATACTTCGCGAGTGCTCATTATAGAGCTGGCGGAAGTTCATCGATGCCTCGTCGACCAGGAACAGCAGATTCGCCCCCGAGTACTCGTACCAGCGTGTTTGGATTCGGAGGAAGTGGATGGAGTGGCCTGTTCGGGAGCTCGAACTCATCGAATGCGTCTTCCTCGACGAATCAAGTCAATGCTTCGACTGGAGGAAGTGTCGGCATGTCGAGATCCAGTTCTGCTGCAACTTCGACTCCTTCGACACCTGGCGCTACCGGAACTGAGATCAACGAGTTCGGTGCACTCTTCGACGGGAATACAGGTGGAGGGAAGCTGAGTCGACCAGGAACGGGTCGAAAACGAGGATTGAGTGTTGGAAATGGCTTCTTCGGCTCGAATTCGAATTCGAATTCAGTGTCAGCGGCGAATCGAGAAAAGGAGGAAGGAAGAGCGAGGTCAGGCAGTGGAAGTAGTGCTACTAGTGACTCTCCGATGAGAGCTCCTAGCGTACTCGGTCGAATGAGGGCTTCGACGGATCCGAACAAGCGTTTGAGTCTCGGTTCGAATAGTCTCGGTGGCCTCGCTTCGAACTCTTCGAATACGTCGTTAGGTCCTCCAACACAAGGAACCGGCATCAATTCGAGACCCGCAACTTCCGAAGGAGTCGCTTCGCTGTTCGGAGGAGGAGGAGGAAACGGTAATCGGAAACGAGGAAGCAGCTTGAGCATCGTCTCTCCTTCTCAATCAATGACCTCGTCTCCTACCGCTATTCCAGGCTTCAGACCCGAACCGAAACCTGTGAAGAAGTTTCCGACACCGAGAATCGAATCAGGAGAGACGCCCGAGGAGTTCGTCCGAAGGTTACTCGAGGGCGATGATGACAGCGGAGAAGGTCGTGTTGGCAAAGGAGAGGTTTCAAAGGTTCTCGCTGCCAGGTGAGCTATCAATTGCAGTCTCACGCCTCGAACTCAGCTCATGATTTTTAACTCCGATCCCGACAGTGCCGAAGAATTCTATGCTCAAGCTCTCGCAGCGTACCTTCGCCTGTTTCCCTTCGAATCTCTCGCACTCGATATTGCTCTTCGGCTATTTCTGTGCTCGTCAAGTCTTCCTCCAGAAACTCAGCAAATCGACAGAGTCATGGAGGCATTCGCTCGACGATGGTGCGAGTGCAATCCAGAACTCTTCGCTGTGTCATCGAACGACGTGCCAAAGGACGGAGATGAAGGAGTCACGAATGTTCGGAAACAAAATTCGGAAGAGAGCGACATACCTTATGTCCTCGCTTTCTCGATGGTAATGCTCAACACCGATGCTTTCAATCCAAACGCCAAGGGCAAGATGTGCGTTCCTCCTTCGTCATGCTCTTCCAGTCCTCCGAGGTAACTAACGTTGCTCAATCGATGCAGGACGAAGGCTGATTACATCAAGAACACTCGTATCGACGGTGTAGCTGTCGAACTTCTAGAGGTGAGCTTCTGATTCGCACAGAAATCAATATATAAAGTCTGACGTTGTCTTCGTCGATCAGTACCTTTACGATCAAATCACCCTTGCCCCGTTCATCTTCGTCGAAGGCGACAATCCTGCTTCAGCATTCTTCAATCCATCGCCGACGTTCCTCTCAACGTCAACTCGTGCCGATTCTGTCAGTCCCGGCGGCGCTCTCAGCGTCTCTAATGCAGGAAGCGGGTTCTTCGGCGGAAACAGTCAGAAAGCTAAAATTGATCCATATCATTTCATTGCGACTGTGCGTCAAACTATCCCCTTTTTATCTTCCTGCTCTCCCACACTGACATGGGCCGCATCTGTTGTCAGGGGCAAACGAGTCGGTTTCGAGTCGATGTCGAAAGCCATATTCCTTTCAAGAGTCCTTTCTCATACACGGGCACCACAGCGTTCCTCGTCAGTTTTTCCATCTCACCAAACCCTCGTACTTCCGCTATCTGACACTCACTTCCATGATCCATAGAACGCAACCTCTCTTCACCATCTCTTCGCTCGAGCGCCGATCTTGCAAACTTCGAATCGCCCTCGCGCTTCATCGCGTTCGCAAACGAGTAGTCACATCGATTCAACCGCCTCGAGTATTCCTCCTACTTCGACAGACGCTCTCGAGGGCTCGCCGCTCGCACAGACAGTCAGCTCAAGTACCTTTGTCGCCAACCCTCCCAAAGACAAGGAGAAATCGAGTGGCTCTAGTCTAAAGATCACGAAAGTCGGTGTTCTGAGTAGAAAAGAAGATTTGGGTGAAGGAGGCAAGAAAGCTGCGAGTCGGAAATGGAAAGCGTGGAGCGTCGTTCTGACTGGCAGTCAGTTACTATTCTTCGTAAGTTTTCCACAGAGTTCACCTGTCGAAGCTCAACGCTGATCCTTCATGCTGCGTTCTGTAGAAGGACTCTCACTTCGCTCAAATACTCCAGCAAACGCTCGATGCCGCTACGACTTCGACTCAACCTCGACCCGACGATAATCACGTTCTCGTGTTCACGCTTCAATCTCCTTTCAAACCGGATGCCGTCCTGTCTCTCTCCCACACTGCAGCACTTTACGATACCACTTATCGACGGCACCCGAACGTTTTCCGATTAGTCGCACCCGCCGGTCGACAGTACCTCTTCCAAGCTCACAATGCTGAAGATCTCAATTCATGGCTCCACGCAATCAACTACGCTGCTAGTTTCAAATCTGCCAATGTCCGCATTAGACCTCTGCAACCACCAACTCTTCGTTCGTCCACGACTTCGCCAGTTCCAGCTTCGCCAGCCATGTCAGCCTCATCGACTCAGAGCATCAATTCTCCTCCTCGAATGGCTTGGGGAAGCACAGTGGGCTCTCTCGCGTCGAACGCAACATCGATTGAGACGGAAAGTCGGAAAGGCAGTGTAGCTATGGATTTCAGGGAGGATTCAGCTGCCACCGTTCGACCCAACTTCTCACCAGCACCTACCGGCTCCGCGACGGGAGCTGCTGGAGACGCCTCCTTTCCTCCAGATCTGCAAGAAGCCCTCGAAAGCGGTCGTTCCGATTCCGTTCCGAGCGCTTCGAGTGCCAAACCACTCCCGAATCTACCTCAGACGCCTTTCCCTCCTCCGCTAGTGCCAATAGTCAACACACGAGCCGATATCCTTCGAGTACGTCCATCTTCCTCTGCATATGGAATCGTGAATATCAGAACTGATGATGCCCCTTGAAGACTCGAATCGGTAATCTTGACGAAGCCATTTCACAAGCTCGCACACTCGTCCAGAATGACCTGCGCCTCGCCAAACACCTCTCAATTCTGACGCCATTCCGTTCCTCAACACGGGAGAAGGTCTTGACTGCGATTCCTCCGATTGAGAAACGAGTGAGACAAGCTCGAATGAAGTGAGTCTGAATCGAACGCCATCTTTCAATGGTTTACGATCTAACGCTTTCAACTCGCTGTAGCCTCGTCAAGCTGATCTGCTACCGAGAAGTTCTGTCGCGCGACCTCCTCGTCGAAGATCGGGAGACGGAACGATTCACTCGCAAGCGATCGCTGCATCGAAGTCACAGTCGCAAGATCTCGACCACCACTCGATCACCTTCACCACCTCCTCTCATCTCGCACTCCCATCCTGCTCGACATCACGGATCTATCGCTCATTGGTCTTCGCCGCTTTCCCAATCCCACTCCTCTCTCGCCGTTCCTCCGCTCTTAGGCGACGGGACTATGAGCGGTAGAGAATCCTTCGAATCAGCGGCCGACTCTCTGCCCAACGAAACTGGATACTCTTTCACCGATGATGAGCTCGATCGTCTTCAACCTCGCTCTCCACCTCCGATGCAACGTTCTCGCACAGAGCAAGATTGGTCAGCAACGATGGAGTATCTCCGCTTTGAAACGTCGCACCGAGGCGAAGAGGACTTTGAACTCGCTCCGCCAATCTTGTCAGCTTCTGGCAAGTCGCCCACCGACGATCTCTCGACAAAGGGATTATCTCCTACGCCCTCGACTGTTTCTCTTGCACCCCTAACCCCTCCTTGATCGATTTCGCTCTTTCCCCATGCTCTTCCGTCACTCCCTCTCCTGCGAACTACTGTATCGGATACCTTTTTCAGTGCTGTATTTGTTCCTTCTTACGTTCAATGTTGTAACAGTCTGCAATCTTGGAGAAACAGCTTCAGACCAGGCCCAGAGCTCAACAGCGAGTACACGCGTCTCGAGAGGTGATGGTGAAGAGAAGAAGTCTATCTTGAAATGACCGGAATCAGCGAAAGAATGGTCTACGCAAAGGGTCATGACGTCTGATTCGATCGATCGCACGCTGTCAGCTCGCCAGATCCCGGTCGAGTGAATGCGTCGAGACAGCCTGCCTCGACAACTGATAGCTCGCAACGAGCCGGATTTAGGGAAACATCTGTGAAAGGCTTGTGATCTTCTCTCGTCCGTGATGTCTCTATCTACAAGTTGCGCGTAGCTTACCTCACGCTGCTACTCCGGACAGGACAGCTTGACGAACGGTGTTGGGTCCCGCACAAGACTCAGCTTCACCGCTCGATTCTCTCATGGCATCCAACGGTCATTCCTTTCCCTTGTATACTGTGAAGTCATGTCGTGACCACCTCCTCGAATACTGCAAGTCTCAGGAGATCTCTGCAGTTTGAGGTTGAATTCCTCGCTCTCTCGTTGTTTCGAAGAGGTCAAAGAGTAGAGAGTCGATTTCGGTTGCTCCGCATTCATGGACACTCACTTTACAAAGGCAATACGACGACTTGACCAATTGACATGCTCATCTCGACATCTACCGGACCTTCACGTCCGACGAGAAGAAAAGGTGGTGCGAAAGCCCGCTATCCGAATCTCTCACTTTCTTCCAAGAAGCCGTCAAAGTCCCCGATATTCTTCTCTCCGCCTTCCTCCACTTCTTCTTCTCCTCTTCCCCCCCACCTGCCTTCGACGAAACGACACGACCAATCCGCGACCACCTCACATTAATCTCAATCTATGACTCCTGTAACCGACTCGATTCTGGGAGTCTCCACTCATGACTTCATTCAACTTTCAACGTTCAACCTCGTCGCGTTTACACTACTCGCTGGTCTCGCTTACTTCATTTGGGAATATAGAGATGGACGAGCCATCGGAACGAAAAAGAGACCCGATCTCTTCGCACCGTACGGTCAACAGCGATTTCTGCTTGGAGATGTCATCGGGATGATCAAGAATCAGGATAGGGCGATGGAACGTAAGTACTCATCGTCAATCTATCCACAGTGCGCATGCGAGAAAGTGGAACTGACCGTGTACGATAATCGCTCTTTCCCAATTTCGCGAATCGTGCGACGAAACAGGATTCATGGAAGCGAAGAGTATCAAACGCAAAGAGTCGGACAAAGGGAAAGCACTCAGCTTCACTGTGCCCTGGGGACGTCGAATGATCGAAATCTCTTCGCCTCATGTGAGTTTACCGGATGAAAAGATGACTATTATCTGTGAACTGACGAGTTTCTTTCGTTCCACAGATGCTGGAATACGTTCAACGCACGAATTTCAACAACTACATGAAAGGTCCCCTCTTGTGAGTCTCCACATCGCTTCCGGTCTCGAGGCGAGCTCACCTGACGAATCGGCCTTCGCTTTTAGCCATCGCAATCTCAGCGGTCTTCTTGGAAACGGTATCTTCACGACAGACGGAGTCGAGTGGCAGTCCCAGCGAAAGGTAAGCAGCTGTAGGAGTGTTCGAGACGGGATGTGGTTTGACGATTCTCGTCTGCGAAACAGGCTACTTCGAAAATCTTCACTGCCAACAACTTCAAAGGTGTCATATCGCAGTCTATCGACACAAACATGAATCGCTTGATGACGATCATCGGCAGACATGCGGACAATGGCACCGTATTCGACTTGTCTGAACTATTCTTCCGATTTACTTTGTGTGGGTTTCTCCTTCCTCTGTCTTTGATCGCATACTGAGATTCATACCGTAGCTACATTCTCCGAGATGGCTTTCGGCAGCAACTTCGGTGCTCTTTCCACCGAAACAGATCAACCAGTACCTTTCGCAAAGGCGTTCGAGTGAGTCTATCGCAACTATTCCCTCACAATCTCGATCTGACAATTCGTCTCGAACTCGTCTCTAGCTATGGTCAAGTCGTCATGAACAGGCGATTCACCAAGTTCGTGACTCTCATTCTACGAAACGACTGCGAAACCTGCTGATGCCTTTTGTCTTGCAGTCCTTTCTGGCAATTCACTGAATTCCTTGACGGAACTCGCACAAAGATGAACGCTGCGAGCAAGACTATGGATACTTTCGCATACAAAGTGATTCAGGAAAGGGAGGAAATGGGAAGAGGAAACTTCACAGGGTCCCAGAAGAAGGAAGCCGCCGACAAAGATCTACTCAGCTTGTACATGGCTCTACGAGACGAGAATGGGCAGCCTATGAATAGGACAGCACTGCGGTTAGTTGAAATTTCTCACGATTCTCTTTTCGGTTGAAGCTCAATCATGTTTTGTCCCGTGTAGCGACGCTCTCATGAACCTCATCATCGCCGGAAGGGACACTACTGCTCAAGCTCTATCGTGGACATTCTTTGTGAGTCAGTCACATAACTCTCTCTCTTCTATCGCGAATACTGATTGACATTCCCTCGTTCGCAGAGGCTGATCCTTCATCCTGAGCTCCTCGATCCTATCCGCAAAGAGTGCGACGAGATCGGTTTGATCGACTACGAATCCTACAAGTCCATGTCACAAACGACTGCTGCTATCCAAGAAGGTCTTCGTCTGCACCCATCGGTTCCGAAGAACGCGTGGGAAGCGGTAGGAGACGATCAGATCCCGAATGGCCCTCGCATTGAGAAAGGTGATAACGTGTTCTGGTCGACGTGGGCGATGGGTAAGTCTTCGTTAGAATCTACTTCTAGTGATTGTTCGCTTACGTCGAGTTCTTCTCACGCAGGTCGGGACAAGGTATGTTCCTCTTGTATGGTCCAGTCAGCTCTTTACTAACGAGTTGCCTCGTCCTTTACAGTCGATTTGGGGTCCCGATGCCAGCGAGTACAAGCCTTCGCGATGGATCGAAGAAGATGGATCTGTCAAGAAAGAGTCGCAATACAAGGCGCACTGGTTCAACGGAGGATACCGACAGTGAGTTTTCCGCTTCTTTTGCGTCGTGAAGCGGGCTGACCATTGCTCTCGACGCTTTAGCTGCCTGGGTAAGCTTTGATTTTTCGCACTATTCTTTCTTTCTCTCGTTGCGATTCCCTCTTGTCCTACCTCGCTACATTCTGCTAATCAGACCGAAACAAACAGGTATGAACCTCGCTCTGTATGAGGCAGTCTCAGTACTGGCGGCTATCACGAAGGAGTTCGATTTGAACTTCGCACCTGGTTACCTCGAGAAAACCGAGATGGTTGACATAGAATTCTCCCCTCGTTATCAAGGTGCTTTGACTCTCTCCATGAAGTGAGTACCGTGCCTTAATAATCACTCGAATACACCCTGACGGTCTGTGTTACAGGGCACCTTTCGAAGTTCGAGCGACTCGACGACGACAAAAGTAGATCATTTCGAATTGTATATAGTTTTTCGCATCCCTCGCTGCAATGGTTCTTCAGCTCGCAGATTCGGTCAGGGGCGAGATCTGTGAGATCGAGAATGAGGTTCTATTCCCGATAGTTTTCACTCTTTTTTTCCCCCGCTTCGTCAGCTTCGTCTTGTCTTCTGTCTTCTTCTCACGCTATCCATCACGAGACACAGCGCTCTCTAGTCGCCTACGACGCCTCCCCTCCCTTCTGTCGGCTCCCATCGTGATCCTAACTTTCCCCCTTCGCTTTCACTTTGTTGAAGCTTTCCTCTATCTCTGTACGCTCTACCGTCGGATTCTCGAGAACCGCTTATAAGTTGGGCTTAATAGTTCTCTCTCCAATACCACAAGATCGAGTAGAAGAATGCATTGCTATCCGAGGTGCTATTCGCAAGATCTAAGCGTGTCTACAGCTTGCTTCGGACCATCTGAATTTGAGCAAGCTCCCGAGTCGTATGCCGAGACGAGAGGAGTAGCCCATCTGCAGACAACCTCGTTACCCTCGCGACCAAGAGGGCCAGCCTCCAAACCTCGTCCATTCTCAACTACCTTCGCCAACGCTGTCAACCGCTTCGAGATCGTTCCCGACAGGTTGGAAGTGATTTTCGATGGGCTGTCTCCTAGCAGTAAAGAAGGTACGAGGTGGTCGTCTCGGTAGATGTTTGGTTTCTCGATTGCGAAAAGGAGTGAAGACGGGTTTGAAAGGATTTCGAGATCCTCAGCTGCGAAGCTCACACGAAGATCAGTCAAGGATACTGCAAAGGAAGGGAAGCAGTGCTTACCGAACTGAAGATCCTCATCTTCGAGGACGAGCTGAACGAGAGGACTACCGCCGTTCCGGAGAATCGTCTCTACGGCCTTGCCCTCGACCAATTTCGAATCCGCGGCAGCATAGCCGTAGTCCCTCGTCTCCGAGTCATCGTCTTGCAGCAGGCGGACAATGCAGAGAGCGTACTGGGGTTCCTGCTCTTTCGACAAGGGTTCCTTCTCGATGGAGCGACGCAGCGTTGCCAAGGCGAGTGCAGCAGATTCACGAGAATCGACAGACTGTCAAGCTCGACAAGAGATCAATTCTGAACGACTCTTAGAAAGGTAAAGGGAGCGACTCACCTCACTTGGCCGACTCCAGCGTTCGATCATCTCGAGTACTGTCGAACGCTCACTTTCATCACTTGCCCCACCTGCGAGTACCGGCACGAGAGCTTCGCGAAGCGGGACATCGGTCGTTTGATCGTAGATGACCTTGAAGTCGGCGAAAGTACCAGTTTCCTCGAATGTCGAAGTCGAGGAGCGAAGGATTTCGGCGGCAGCGACTCGAACATCTCCTGCTTGATCACGATCGAGGACGGTACGCTGGAGAGTCTTGCGTGCGATATCGACGACAGACTGATCCTGGTCGACCAGGATTGTGAGCTGCTCGAGCGCTTGACGTTTAGCTTCGAGCGATCGACCACACAGTGACGCTTCGACGAGTTCGAGCTGCTCCTTGCGGGCGTTCGAGGCCGTGAAGAGCACTTGCCAGCACGATCTGAGGTACTCTTCAGCTGAAGGAAGGTGATAAGCCGAAGTTGTCCATTCCTGAGCTTGAATCAAGGAGACGGCGGCGAAGGTGCAGATCGGCGAGGATGGGGTCGAAATGCTCGAAGGGAGGTAGAGAGAGATGAGAAGGAGCGGCGAGTAGATGGCGAAGGGCTGGGTAGGACGAAGGGGGCTAGCGAGATCGAGAGAATTCGGCAACAACGCTTTCGCAGCGCGAAGGTAGGCAGTTGAGACTAGCACGCAAAGAAGAATCAGCTTTCAGAAATCACGATAACAGAGAAACATCACGAACCCCGAGATTCAGCATCAGGTGTCAAGGGTGGAACTGATCGCAGCAACTTCAAGACTTGACCGACTCGACCGTGAAGCTGAGGAATCAACGACGAATTCAGCGAACGGTTCAGTTGTCTTTGTTCGGATAGATTCTCACCTCGTTCTTGTTCAGTGACGTTGCATCTTGTTCGATACTCTGGAGGATTTGTTCACATTTTGCAGGAACCTGAATAGGAGCGACGAGACCGGTGAGAGCATCTCCAGCAGCATCTCGAATCTGCAGGATCAACGAAGCGTCAGTGAGCGAATCTTCATCTCCTCCATGCTGATCTCACCTTCCAGACTCGACTTGAGGCGCAAGCTTGAACGAGCGGCAGGAACGGGTCGGTGAGAGTCGAAACTGGGTCGATTCCGGTTGCTTCGACAGGATTCGGTGTCTGTAGCAGCGAGATGAGCATGAGGATTGCAAAGATGGATGATTGTAGACTCGAGGTCTGGAGGAAACGAAGGTTCAGTCTACAAGCTCGTTCAACCTGACCTGAACTTGGTGAAACTTACGGGAGCCTCTTCCAAGCTCTGCTTCCACCCTCGCTCAAGCTCGGCGCGAAGGACGCCTTTAAGTGTAGGGTAACGGCCGAAGAAGTCGTCGATGGTCATCCTCTTGGCAAGGCTGACATGGTCGCGATCGAGATTGGTGCGTCGAGCGTTGAAAGCTCGAGTGATGAGCGAAGCGAAGAGCATCATAGCTACATTACGAAGAATCCAGCTATAGATGGCAAGTATGAGTATCGGCAAGAAAGGCGGTGAAGAGGAGAGGCGGGAAGTGACTGACTTGGTCGACCAAAACAAACTGATACTCAGCAAGAACGCTCGCTCAACGTAAGGGCCAATCACTCCGGCACATTTGGCGTCGAGGAAGGCAGTTCGAAGGGTGTTCATAGCGTGTACTCGACTTTCGTCCGGAATCTCGGAAGAAGTGGACTCGGCGATTTCGAAAAGTCGGGAAAAGCCATCTTCGAAGGTGGTCCTCGAAGTGGGCAGGATGGTGGTCAGAAGACCGACGAGAAGGTAAGGAATCGCTGCAGAACGGCGAGTGAAGGAGATTCTGGAAGAGACGATCGAGTCGAGGTGATACTGACGAGCTCGTGAAATCCGATCAGCACTTCGCTTCGAAGATATACTGATGAAAGGTGCTCACGTTCAACCATTGCGCAGGAAGCTTGCCTACTTCTGGCCAATCTTGACCGGCGACCAGGAGGACTCCTGCTGCTCGAGCGTAACAGGGATGCAAAGTCATAGCGGCACCGCGATGTCGAATTCGACGAAGCCAATCGGCGAAGAGGTCGCCCATTTCGCCAATCTCCTCATATCGCCATACTGAACGGAATGCATCCGAACCGAGCTCCGAGGGGAGTCGCAAGAGAGTCTCAAGCAGCTCACTATCGACGGATAGGTTTCGAGTCAGTTTACTCCATTTTTTTCGCAAAGAAGCGAAAAAGTTACCTCGCTTCCTTGACTGATCGCCAGCACGCGCTCAAAATCACTCGATACTGCGGTCCACCCATTCCCTCAGCTTCAGCCGAGTCACCTTCCCCGTCTTCTCCATCTGCAGCTTCCATAGTCGCTAGAGTTCGCTCAATACGAATCGCCCTAGCTTCTTCTGTATCGGCTTCGTCCTCTTTCGCGGCCTCCTCCAAACCTTTCGCAGCGAGGATGGGAGAAGTGACGTCCCATACACGCTTGACCGTGTCGAGCGCTCTTCTGAAGAGGGCGCGTCGTTCCACGGCGGTTGACAGGGTCTCGTAGGAAGCGGGAGGAATCGAGATGAAGAGATGTCGGAGAGCGAGGAGAGTGCCGTGCATAGGGATAGACGAGGCCGCATAAGCGAGATTGTCAGAGTAGATCGAGAGTTCGTGTTCGGCGAGATCGAGGAGGGAGGACAGGAAGGAGACTGAGCGATAACAACAAGTCAGCGATTGAGTCATATTACGAGCTGCTTGGGGAGTCACTCACAACCGGCGGGACCTTTCTTGGTGATTTCGGTTTCCTCCCAACCTCCAACCTCGCCTAGCGTCCAATTCGCTAGAGAATCGTCCCCTCTCTGCACGCTGTCCAGGATCCATTTCCTCCAAACGAGACCCACAATTCCAGCTCCTGCACTCGCATCTGATTCCCTGCCACTCTTAATCATACGTAAAGCAGGAAGTAGGAGTTCTCGCTTTGCCTTTTCGCTCCCTTCGGGTCCTTCGTAGCCGGGAAGAGGTGAGGGGAAGCGCTCGAGCGTCGAGATACACACATATCGTGCGGAGGTGTAAGTCGAAAGGAGTTGGCGAAGGAGAACGTGGGTCGTTTCCGGAGTAACGAGGCGAATTTCGAATGGCCAAGCCGCTTCTTCGACTCTGACTCCATCCTCGTTCTTGACTTGACTTCGGTACTTCGTATTGAACATTGGAGTCTGAGTTGTGGCAGTCTTACGATAGGTCGAGTAGCCTGTCGTCGTATCTCGTTTTCCTTTTCCCTTTCCTCCGTTTCCTCCGACGTCTTCTCCTGCCTCGTCCGTATCCAGTCGATAATTCGGATCCACCTGAGCTTGGAACGCCAAGTCCAGCATTCGGAGCGAGTTCATCTTGAGCCTGTAAGGGCGAGCCGGATTGAGGTTCTCGATTCCAACGAGTCTGAGCCACCACTCTAACCATTGCCTCACAGATTCGACGTAATCTTGTGCCTCCTTCACTCCCTCTTTACCCTTGTTGACCGTTCGCTGCGCTTTCCAAGCCGAGTCCCGTAAACGAAGGAGCAGCTTGCCCGTGAGTCCGGTGGTCTGCATTCGAAATTCTCCTTCTTCTTCACCTAAGGAGTACTTGTAGAACGTCTTGAGAAGAGGGAAGGATGCTGGAGGGAGCTGAATGGCGGTAGACGAGGAGAGAACGAGGAGGGAAAGGGCATCGATTCGGAGAGAGGGAGAGAAACGAGTCAAGGTAGTTTCGAGGAGGTCGAGAGGAAGAGGGACTTTATGGGCGAGAGTGGGGGCCGTATCGTTCGAATCGAGCTGGACGAGATTGAGAGAGTTGCCGACCCTGAGGAATGCGAGAGCCGCTTCGAGATCTTCATCATTCAGTTTCTCGACACTCCCTTCTCCTCCTTTGAACAGGTACCCTCCGGCTGCCAGTAATTCCTGAAACGCTTCCTTTCGCTTCGAACAGATAGGTGTGAGGAGGTAGATGCAGATGTTCTGTCGTCCCTTGGCTCCATCAGGAAGTCTGCAAGCTTCGAGAATTGGTTGAATCCAGAATTGCTGCGAGTCTTTCCCTTCCTCCTTTCGCCGCGCCCAACAATGCTCTATCCATGTCAAGCCGACTCGTCCTGCGATCGGCGCGATATCCTCGCTCGCAATGATTCCATCCACTATCCGTTGAACCAATCCTTGCTGGATGTCGACTTCGGGAGACGGTGAGAATTCGGCAAAGTATTCGAGTTTGTGAAGGGGGAGGAGGGCTTCGAAGGAGTAGAGACTTCGCTTGCTATTCCATGGATCAGCGAGAATCTTGGACTTGAGCTGTTGCGAGACTTCGGGAATGTCGAGAGTAGAGGGAGAAGTGAGGGCAAGGAGAAGGATGAGAGAGCTCTTGAGTTTCGATTGGACCGAGAGAGGGTGAATATCCCATGCCGTGTAGAGAGTGGTAGAAAGGGTAACGAGGAAAGGAGCGGAGAGCTGAGTGCGAATATTGTCGATTTCGTCGAGGAATGCTGAACCGGTAATTGCTGACTGGGCCCGCCGGAGTAAGTATTCGAGAGCTTCGAATGCGACGAGTGTAGTAGAAGGTACACCGGAACCTTTCGATGCTGTAGGGATAACGGAGGGAGGAGCTGAAAGAATGTCGAGAACGAGGGAGAAGGCGGCTGCGTGATCTAGTGGGCTGCAGACGGCATGTAATACGTTAGTTAAGTTCACTGAATCCATTTAGCAGCTCGCTTACCCTGTAGCTACTGTTCCCGCTGCGGTTGAACTTGAACCAACTTTTCCCTTCTTTGATTGTTTAACATCCCTGATCAATCTATCCCGTAGAGCGAATACCTCCTCTGTTTGTTTAGCTACCTCTGACGATGCTTCGACTGTCTTCGCCATCGTTCGAGGTGGAAAGTCGGAAAGTCGAAAAATTGAGTGAAAGAGGAGAGGAAACGAGGAAGGATTTCGAACGATCTCGCACAAGATGAACAATTTTACGGTCTAGTCGCAGGAGTGATCAATCACACTCAGAGATTCTGCAGCAGAGCCTTGTCGAAAGCGAGAGGAAGCTTTCGAAGGAGACGCTTGCGAAAGGTTTGAACGAAGCTGATCACGAGAGCCCACGCTGAACGATCGTGATCCTCACTCTGGAGCAGATTGTTACCGTCATAAATGATAATGAGGTACGAGGTGCGAAGGAGAGACTGAATTGCTGAGAATGCTAGAATCTGATCCCGGTTCTGCGACTATTGCGACAACGCTATCCACCCCTTCCTCGCTCAGCTACCCTATCCCGGATCACTCTGCCCAAGGAGCTTTCGTGACGACCTCTCCGGCTCCTCTTTCCACTGGGTTTCGCGGTTTAAGTATCGAAGTTTCGTCGCTTCGAGATTGTGTCGATGTTGCGCTTCCCAATACTCCGAAAGGTGAGCTCTGAGCGGCTGCTCCACCTTCATCCGCCAATGTTCTCCGAGGTGAGCTTGCGTTGATCGTTGAAGAACGAGAAGGGAACAAGGTAGGAGGTGCGAAAGATGTCGGTTGCGAAGGTATCCGAGTGCTAGGAGCTGAGACGGTGTAAGGGGTCCGTCGACTCGCCGCATGAGATGGTGTGGTAGTGGTAGAGCTCGATACTTTGATCCAAGGAGCCATCATCCCCGTTGATTCCTCTCCGCCTCGTTCTTCCTTCTCCCCGTCCTCTTCTTCTTTCCCATCCCCTGTACTCGGCAGCTCTGATCCATCCTCTCTGTTCGCCCATCTGATAAGTCCGCCGAATCTGAGATGCTGCACGACCGGAACTTTCGCCAAAACCTCTTCTCGATACATCTTCCACAATCCATTCTCGAATTTGACCCAATTTGGGACGGTCGACGCTATTTGATGCAGTAGAGGAGAGTGCTCAGAGAAGGGACCGGTCTTCAGGGTGTGGATATGGAGGATTGAAGAGGGAAGGAGATAGGAGGCAGCGAGGGGGACCAGGGTTCGAGGCTGAAGAATGTGCGAGGGTCGAAGAGAAGGGTGATCTGCGAACGAGAGACTTAGTCACAGCTCAGCATCATTGCATCATTTGAAGTCTGTCGAAAGGGTTGAACTCACCAATCAACTGAGAAGCGCCGAAAAGGTAAACGAGATGTTGATGATCATCGAGTCCCCAGACTCCTTTACTTCCCGCTGGTTCTAGCTTGAACACCCGTTGTAGCTTCCTCACGAGGTCGATGTAGGCAGCAAAGATGCGCAAGACGACAGCTTGATCGTCTCGAGGTTCGAGTACTCCGAGTAGTCGCAGCGAGAGGAGCCAGAGGAGGAAAGAAAGCTCGTGTCCGGTTCCATAATCGAGGCGAGGACCCGAACCGAAGGATGTGAGGAAGTTGAAGGAGAGTTCGGCGAGAATGAAGGAAGAGGAAGACGTCGCAGAGGCAGAATCAGGAGGAAGAAGCGATTTTTGAAAGTCTTCGTTGTGCTAAAAACCGTCTCCTGCATCAGCGCGCTGTTTGTGGACATCGATCATGTACACCGAAAAGCTAGAGACACACCTCCTCGACCCTAGTGAGCCAATCTCTGAATGCTTTGTTCCCAAACCGCTGCGGAGCTGTTTGAAGCGGCACTTCATCTATCCACGCTTCCGCTTGTTTCAGGAAAGCCACAGTCTTCTTCGTGATCTGTGTACAGTGTCCAATCAGCTGGTGGCCTCGGGTAAAGCGAAAAGGTAGACTGACCTCACTTTCGAAGCAAACCTCCTCTACTCGCGTCCCTTCCACTGCGTGACATAGCTCGAGGGTGAAACACTCCAAGTCCGCATACGCTCGAGAAAAGAACCAGGGCTCAAGATCGGTTGCTGTGAAGATCTTGCGTTTGGGAGATGAGAATGTTGAGGCAGAAGTCGATGCTATAGGCTGGAGGGGGGCAGACACTGGAAGGTTGCTAGGCATATCTGAAGCTCTAGATGATGCGGTTCGAGTTTGGTGACGTGAGTGAGGTGAAGTGCAAGAGACAAGAGGTTCGCAAAGGATTTGCAATTTCGTTCTCTCCCATACTCTCGACACTACAGCTCTCTGCTCGTACTGAACTCGGATCTCTGGAAGATATGTCTAGCTTGCGAATGAATCGGAGTTTCGAATCCATCGACAAAAATGCCATTCTGTCTCTACTTAAAAGATCCTCAATCCGCTCGACTGTACCTCTTCCTGCTCAATACCATTTCCGCTCGTCTCGCCATCTATATCCATCTCGTTCGACGCGACGTTCGTAGCAGTCGGTCCAGTGAGCGATCGTCCGAGAAGCGAAGCGAATAGTTCGTCGATTTGCTCGTCGTGCCATGTAGCTGCGCAGGAATAGGTGTAGCATTAGCGACATCTTCCTATAGTCCAAACGTACGAGAAGTACTCGAAGGCAGGCAGAGAAGAGGCTCACCAGCTTCAATCGGAATCATAAAGTTTTGGATCTTCTCGTGAACGTGATAACTGTGGATTTTCAAGAGGATTTGATCAGCGCGGGATCTTTAGGAGGTGGAATCAATCCCGAATCGACAACCTACCGAATCTTTCGACCTTTACTAGCTCGAGTATCGACTTGTTTCTTGACTTTCTTCCCACGTGCAGAAGCCATTCTCAGCGTGTTCATCGTCGCGTCATCTGTGCAACACACCTTTCCCCTCAATCTAAATCCGCTGAATGAGGAGGGAAGTGAAACTGACCAAGATCCAACATCCTACTTTCGACGACTTCCCTCAACAATTGCTGATAGAAATCATTATCATCGAAGCATTCCTCATCGATTTCCTTTCCTTTATCTCCCGAACCCTCTCCTTCAAGCGGTACCAATCCTTTCCCACCTCCGACAACTTTCCCTTCTCCCCTCCTCACCCTCGTGCGTTTGATCAACCGTTCTCGTTCAGAAGAAGACAAGGAGTGATCGATTTGTGACATGAAGTTTTGGTTGATCGCTTTGAACTTCTTCGAGGACGAGGTGAGGGATTGACCGGATGCGGCGAGTACTTTGTCAGACCATTTCGTCACGGTTTGTCGCAGGAAAGGTTCGAGTCTGCAAAGGACACATCTTTGAATTAGCCACACTTTCACAGAACGAACAATATGAGAGAAGGAACTCACGTAGATTCGAATGTTGCGAGATCTTTCAGAGTGTCCATCATCCAATCGTCCGTGTCCCCTTCTTCAACCGCTCTTCTCTTCCGCTTCCTGCTCTCCCCGAAGCCGTCTTCCGGTTCAAGCTTCTCATTCTCCCTCGCCAGCTCTTGTCTCAGCGAGAATAACTCTTCACTCAACGAAGCGAGTTCTGAGAAAGTCGATTGGACGTCGGCGGCGAGAGAAGGGTGCGAGAAGTAGGTGGGCGCGAGGGAAGATTGAGGGAGAAGGTTGGAAGAAGTCGTAGCTTTCTGTAAGCGGATTCGAGATTCGAGGAGGTTGTCGCAGAATGCCTAGAAAAGTTTCTCGATGAAAAGATCAATCTTCGGAAGTTACAGAGTTGATGGTGGACGGGACTTACGAGCTGCTTCTTGACATCTCGTCCCTTCTCTACATCTGCACTGGCGGCTTGCTTGAGTTCCTTCATCATGACTCTCTCATCCTGTTGTTTCGCCGTCGATTTCTTCGAAGGTTTCTTTACTTCCTCCTCCTCCTCAACATCCTCCTCTTCCTCGAACTCTTCATCATCGTCATCCTGATCCTCTTCCTCTTGATCTGAACCTTCCTCTTCCTGATTCGATTCTTCATCCGTTCCTGCAGGTCCCAATAAATCTGCGAATTCTCCTTCGTATACCTCGTCCTCATCCTCCTCGTCTTGATCTCCCTGTTCAATCTCACTATCATCGTCTTCGTCTTCGCTGTCATCACCGTAGAGGTCGTTCCTACTCGCTCTCTTTCCCTCGTATTTCGAATCTACGATAGCTTCTCCCTTCTTTCTCAGTCGACTCTCACTACAGAATGATCCAGCAAGTCAGTAGAGATAGTGCAGACAGAGTAGGAGAGTTAGCGTACCCAACATCGACATAATCTGCCCTTGCAGCATCTAAATCTTTTTGATCTTCATTCTTCTCGGCATTGTAAGTAGTATAAGCATCTTCAGGATCGAGATCTATAGCTTATAGATGGTTTGTTAGCTCCACCAAGCAGTCAGAGGGGACGGACAGAGTAAGGATTCTACCTTGAGGAGTTGCTTGTTCAATTTGAGCGAGTTGTTGAGCTAGCGTTAATCGTTCTGAGGGGTATACAATTGTTAGTAGATACTCTCAAGGACTTTCTACATAGATCAGAACTCACTAGACATAGTTGATGAGAGTAGTTGATCAATAAGAAATGTGAATTCAAAGCTTCGCCTTGTACCCTTCACTCAACAACCCGGATCACACTCGAGTCAATACACAAGCTATGGCTAGCACATCAAGATTGCTCCCTTCGATAACCCGAACTATTCAACCATCGTTCCGATCTACAATTCGCTCTCTCACTCTTCAATTCCCTCGACAATCAGCGACATCTCTCCCTTCCCTCTACCGCAGATCCTTCACTTCGACTCCCTACCGATTCGAAGCTACTCCCTCCTCGACCGGTACCCCGATAGGTCGAATCGATAGAAGGTTGAAAATATTCTTTACTTGCACAGCCTCGGTTCCCGTAGACCCTCAAAACGCTCATCCAGGTGCAGATGCGAAACCCTGTGGTCATAGGAGTAGTCACGAGTTTAGTAAGAGGAGTTATGAAAAGGGAGTCGTCATCGTTCAATGTCCTGAATGCGAAAATAGACATTTAATCGGTTAGTACTTCCTCTCACTTAAGTTCTCTCTGTCGTCCAAGAGTACTTAGGTCCGTGAGTGCTATCAGCGGATCACCTTCAATGGTTCTCGCAAACCCCTTCCCCTGAACACCCGAAAGGTCAACCGATCGGGAAAGAAACTTCGAGAACTATCGAAGATATCATGCGAGAGAAGGGAGAGGAAGTCAGGTGGATTGACGAAGGAGATGAGGGAGCGACGTTGGAAGTGCCAGGTCCGGAAGAAGGAGAGGTTGCGAAGAAGTAGGGGGAAAGGTTTTCAAAGTTTGAGACGAAGAGGTTGGACACCTGAGCGGTGGAAAAGAATGGACAGAGTGTAGATAATGAAGGGAGTAGATTGTTGTATCAGTATCATAGACGTATCATATCGACTTGAAGCAAGGAAAGGAATAAAATCGCAACTTCACAACTCAATCCCACTGACCTTTCGACTCGAGCTGTGAGCTATCCTGTCTATTCGTGATCAGCAACGAAACTGATACGAGGCGGAAGGACCGCGAAAACGTTTCATCCTTTCGCTTGAGAAGACTCGAAGTGCGAAGCTGCGACTCGACTGTCAACGAACGATACTTCGCTCGCTGCCTCTGGTTAAAACTCTCGGGTACCGATACGGAAGCGAGTATGGGAAAGGACGATGGCTAATGACACAGGAGGGTAGTAGGAGGATAGAGCGAGTAGCTGTAATAGAGAGAGAAATACACGACAAAAAAAAACACAGGTTCGATCCTTCTCCTCCCTCTCTCGACCTCTCTATCTATAACAAAGCGAGGTTAGGGTAGTGCGGGGGGTTTAGGCCTTGACCTTTTTGCTCTTGCTGCTCTCCTCCTCACCGTCATCAGCCTTGCGCTTCTTCTTCTTGTCCTTCTTCGATGGTGATGCTGCTGCCTCAGCTCCTGCCTCTGTCGCTGCCTCTGCCGCCTTCTTCGCTTCCTTCTTTAATCGCTTGCGTTCCTTCTTCGCTGCCTCATCATCACCCTCGACCTCACCGACAACGACAGCAGCTTCACCCGATTTCTCACTCTTTCTTCGTTCCTTCTTCTCCTTCTTCTCTCGTTTCTTCTTCTCTTCTTCAGTTTCCTCAACTTCCATCTTCTCAACCCCTTCGTCTCCACCCTTTCCAGGTTCGACACCAGTAGGTAAGAGGCTAACGGCATCGGCACCAGAGTTGTAAGAAGCTCCGTTCCCTGTCGGTTCGTAACGTTTTTGTTTCTCTCCTCCATTCGCTTTCGAGAGTGATCGGAGAGAGGTGTGTCCGATACCGGCTTCGAGTTGTCGTAGTCGGGATTCGAGTTTCGCTCGGTTCTCAATACCGATGGTTGCGGAATCGAGGGAAGATTTCGAGTCGGCGTCGGCGAGGGCGTCGAGACGGATAGAGAGAGCAGCTTTGGTAGCGACCATACGAGCCATCTGTGAATTTGGAAACGCTACTGAGTCCTTGATCTGAAGAGGAGACTGAGTAACACTTCTAACTCACCTTTCCCTTGAGTTTTTGAGGTGCTTGACCAACGAGGGAAGCGTGGAAGATGAGACCGTATTTGGGAGTATCGTGCTTGGTCTTGAGAGCACGGAAGAGAGCCTTCTCAGCACCGAGGATTTGAACGGTTGAAGCCGGGTGTTTGGCGAGAGACATGAGGGAACCGGCATGAGCGATCAAACGAGCACCGACGAGTTCTCCAACGAGGGCGGTAAGATTAGGTGCGATGGCGGCCATTCGGTTTCGGAGGTACTCGTAAAGTTCGGTACGGTATTGAGTGATCGAGATGACTTGGTCACAAAGAAGGTGAATGTGGTCGAGATCTTGTTCAGAGATTTCAGTTCCCATCGAAACACCAGCTGCTGATTTGAGAGTCTCTTCGAGTTCTTCGGGGAGGACGTGAGAGAAGTCTGTCGTGTTGTAGTTGGTTCGGAATCCCATAGCTTTGACAACTTTCGCGTAGGTGATGTTTTCCGTAATGATCTTGCCCATCTCGGGGAAATGCCATCCGTACCATTCCTGTTCAAGCCAAATAGAGTCAGTCGCCATGATATATCATCTTTTAGTAGCCAGCTAGTCCTTACCTTGACCCTCATAGAGTAAATGTTGATTTCCTTGTCCAAATCGTCGAGAAGAGCGATAGCTTGAACGACCATAGTGTCGACCTTGTCGGGCGAGAACTTGAGCTTGTAACGGGAGAGGGAGTGAGAGAGACCGAGTTCCATGGTAGAGAGATCGCGAGGGTCGATATCGCCGAGAAGGGCTGAGAGTTGTTGTCGAATTCCTCGGTAAAGATCGTGAGTAGTCGAGTCGGAAACGACAGAGATTCCTTCGAGCTTCTTTTGAATCGCACCAGCTGTGTGACCATGTCTTCTATCAACATCTGCTCACTTGATTCGAGGTTGCGAAAGACAATGACATACCAAGTTTAGGTTCTGAAACTGCCAACTTTTCGTTCTTGAACTTCTTGTTTCCGGTGACCTCTTCAGTAAGGAACTTCTTCAAGCTCTTTGAAACCTTTCCCTCTCCAATAGCAGTCATATCCTCTACAGCGGTCGCGGTCGAAGTGAATCGGTGGATCGCTTGGAGTTTGACACTGTGAATGGTTCATACAAGCGATAGTCAGCACTCTTATGCACACTAGATGAGGTCCTACAGTCTCCTGACTGCCCTTTCTAACCCCCTTTACTGACTGCATGCTTTCCATCATATCTTTCCTCTCCACACGATTTATCCAACTTGTCATCTACTCCCTCTTACTGCTTCAATCTGCTTCCAGCCAAGCTCATGCATTTTCTAACCACCCTAATAGCGTTCCCTTGCCCTCCCGTAGCCCGTAGGGCGAGGACAGTGACCAAAGCTCGGATGAAAGATAAAGATTGATGGAAGCAGCATAGTAAGCTAGACTAACAGGTTGTTGGCGCCTTCTTCAGTCTCGAATTGCTTGTGAATATCTTTATCTTCAAGTTTACCATCTTTGATCTTGAAGAGGGCGAGTCCGACTGCCGACTCGAATAAGACGAGCATTCTTGAAGCAGGAGAGAAGGGGGAAGGAGAGGGAAGAGGAAGTTGCCGGGCTAGAGGAGGAAAGAGTAAAGGAGAGTAGAGTTGCTAGTCGTGCCGGTGGAGTTGGGTAGCGGAGTTGGACGACTTGGATTCAAAAATTTAACAGAAATTGTTCGAGATTTGTTGACTTTGCAATTCATCAATACAACTAGTCCTCCTTCCTCCACTTCCCTCTCCAACAACAATCATGAGTTTGTTCTGCAGTATTTCGGGACAGCAACCGCTGAAACCAGTAGTATCGACAAAGTCTGGACAAGTGTTCGAAAAGGAACTCGTCTTGAAATACTTGCGCGACAACGACTCAAAAGATCCAATCACGGGCGAACAACTGAATGAAGATGACCTGGTAGAGATCAAGACTGGTATGTGATCTTTCCTATATCTCGATCACAAGCCCTCAAGGCGAGACGGAAACGAGATCGAGTTGCTTCGAATTCGTTGCTATTCTCTCTCAATCCACCATCTCCCCCGAGCAGCTTGTTTGAATAGCTATACTGACTAAGAGTATGTATGTACAGCTCCTTCCGCTCCCACCGCCCCTCCTCGTGCCCCTACATTCACTTCAGTTCCCTCCCTCCTCCACACTCTCCAACAAGAATGGGATTCAACTATGCTCGAATGCCTCGAACTCCGACGACAGGGTGCAGAACTACGACAAGAACTCTCTCACGCCCTTTACAAGGAGGACGCAGCGATGCGAGTGTTGGCTCGAGTTACGAGGGAAAGGGATGAGGCTCGCGAAGCACTCGCTAGTGTAAAGGCTACTTTGGGATCTTCCTTCTCGACTGGAAACGGTGAATCAGCAGCCCAAGGTGGAGATGCTCAGATGGAAGGTGTAGAGGAAACTCAGGAACCTTCAGGATTACCAGCGGATGCTAGACAACGAGTTGAGGAGACCAACTCAGCGTACGTACTCGTTTCTACCTCGCAATAAGCATCAGGAGCTGAGCTAGCATATCTGAACAGTCTCTCATCTACTCGCAAAAAGCGAAAGCCTGCCGCCGACGCTGCTTCTCCCGCCGACATCAAATCTTACACCGAAACTTCCACTATCCCCTCTGTTCACGGCACTAAACCTCCCGGTGTTTCCGCTTTAGCTCTCGCTAAGGATGCCACCATCACCGTCACTGGAGGGTGAGTCAAAGATCCCTCGTATTCTGAACGAGTTTTCGATATTGACCCCACTCACTCCTCAGACTCGACAAGAACGTTCTCCTTTACGACCGAACCACTTCCAAAATCCTCGCTACTCTCAAGGGACACACGAAGAAGGTCACTTCTGTCGCCGCTTCCTCTTCCCTTACCGAAGAGGGTCTCCCTTCATTCGTCGTCGCCGGTTCCCTCGACAAATCAGTTCGCGTTTGGGCTCCTTCTGGTGGAAAGTCGGTCTACGGTGTCACTGGCAACATCTCTCTCGGATCCGAAGTCAACCAAATCTCCCTTCACCCCAGTAACTCCCTCGTCGGTTCCGCTCAATCCGATGGAACTTGGGCCATCCACGATCTCACTCCTACCTCCGGCAAACCTTCTACCATCCTCACCGGTTCCCTTCCCGAAGATGCCGCCGCCGGTACTTCCAACACTTCCATCTCCTTCCATCCCGACGGTGTCATCTTTGCCGTTGGATCCTCCGATTCGAAGATTCGAGTATTCGAAACCCTCAGTGGAAACTGCGTGGCTACTTTCGGTGGTCACTCTTCGGAATCCGACGCTGCGGAGGTCGTCAGTCTCGCCTTCTCGGAGAACGGTTACACTCTCGCTTCCGCCGCGAAAGGTTCGAAACAAGTCAAGATTTGGGATCTTCGCAAACTCTCAAACTCTGCCAATATCGACCTCGAAAACGACGTTCAGGTCAACGCGCTCAAGTTCGATTACTCGGCTCAAGCACTCGCGGTAGTAGGAACGGATGCGAGGGTTTACCAGAACAAGACTTGGGAATTATTGGTCAAGAGTGAGGAGAACGGTGATGTGTTGACTGGAGTCGATTGGAGCAAGGATGGAAAGGAACTCGTCGTTGCAGGTATCGACCGAACGGTGAGAATCTTGAGTGCGCAGAAGAGCGAGTAAACGAAGAGGATAGAAGTAGCTTTTGTTTTCATCTTCTGTAGTCCTAGTAAAACATTTAGTATTCCCTCTCTCGCGCTCGTACATACACTGTTTCGTCGAATCTGTGCTGCTGTTTTGCGCAGGAAGGCGAAAGATGACGAACGACCCTTTTCTCATTGATTGTTCTCAGAAAGTGGGGAGAGAAAACTTCTCTCTTTTCCTCTCCACACCTATTCCTAACTCTGACTGCACTCTTCTACACTGCATGACCTCTTCTGGATCCGATTCTAGTGAACCAGTAATCGTTTCACACCCTTCGTCTCCAACACCGAGTCGAAATATGTCTGCTCCTCTCTCTTCAACCGCTTCACGTCAACTCGAACCTGTCGTCATCAAGGATACCGAAACAGAACATGTCGCAGCTCTATCACCTACCGAACCCGATAATCAGACTCACGGACTCGGTCAAACTGGACAAGCACAATTGGAACGCTTGAATGCGCACAGCGTGCTCGGTGGGACTGATGCAGTAGTGGGACCCGCTCATGGAGAAGCTCCAGAGTACATCGCTACTTTAAAGAGGCAAGGAACGAATGGGACAATCGAAGAAGGGGATGAGGATCATGATGACGGAAATTCGAAAAGCGGGCCGAAATGGTTGAAGAAAGTTAAAGATGGAGTTTCGAGCATCAAGGAGAAGGCAGCATCGTCGTCGGCGAGTATTAGAGATCGTTCAGATACTGGAAGTATCACCGGGAGCATCTTCAGTCGGGACCGTACGACAAGTCAAACCAACGCTTCCCGAATCTCGAATCAAGGTGTTCAAGAGCCTCACACGATCATCACCGACGGTCACGGCAATCCTGTACCTGTCGATATTGGAGCCCCCGATTCGAATCCTCCTCCTCCAGTCGTCAACAATGCCGTCAAGCGAGACGATTTCGCTCGACCAAGTCCAGGAAGCGCAAGTCTAGTTGACAGTACGACGACGAGTGTCAAGGACAAGGTGCTGGAGAGCTTCGATGTCGAGCCGCGAACAAGTCAGGAGAAGTTCCACTCAATGTTCAAGGATATCTCGAATCGCGAAGAATTGATCGAAGGTGAGTCTCTCTCTCGCATGCTCCTCACGAACGACCGGGGAGATGATGCTGATGGCTCTGTTGTCGTGATAGATTACCGCTGTGCTCTCGTTCGCGACATTCCTGTTCAAGGTAAACTTTACCTCAGTGAACATTACCTTTCTTTCCACGCTGCGATTCTCGGTACGTCCGCCTGATTCCTTCTCATCTCCGAATTAGTAGTAGCTGACCTCTAGATGTGGTGTACAGGCTGGGAAACGAATCTCACCATTCCTTGGTCTGAAATCGTTTCTATCGAGTTCGTGATCTCGCCTGTTTCGCTACTTGAGCCGTTTTCGCTGACGTTGTGCATCTCGTAGGAAACGTATGACCGCCAAAGTCATTCCGAATGCTATCGAAGTCACCACTCTTCACGCCTCGCACACTTTCTCTTCCTTCCTCGCTCGCGACTCGACCTTCAAACTCATCGCCTCGATATGGGAGCACGTTCACCCAGGGGAGAACATGGCTGCCGATGCTGCCGCAACCTCTACGCCATACGTCGCCGAACCTTCCGATGCAGACCCCGACATCAAGAGTCAGATTTCGTTCGAAGACGAAAAAGGCGAGAAGAAATCGCACAAGTTCAAGACTGGAATCGCAGCCATCAAGAATCACATGCGTGCTGCTTCTCTCGATACACGAAACAAGTCACCTACCGAAGCGGAGAAGATTAAGCGAGATGCGCAAGCGAAGAGTGGAGGAGGAGGTCACGCTGCTACTGAATACGATGGACCAGAGTACAAGAATGAAGCTCTCGACTGCATCCTACCGACCAGTCCCGACAAGGCTTACGAGCTCTTCTTCACGAATGCGGAATTCTTGAAAACGTTTTTGGAAGGCAAGGAACAGTTGAGGGGTGAGCACAAATCCTGTTTCGACGACTCTGGTGACTATCACTGACTGACCCCGTTTGCAGAGGTCGACATCGGACCTTGGAAAGCTGTTGACGGAGCTGCCGCGTCTAGCGACGACGATCACGCTCTCAAGGAGCGAGATATGTCCTATGTCAAACCTCTCAATGCTCCTGTCGGTCCGAAGCAAACGCATTGCAATATTCACGACAAGAATGTGGGTCTCTACTCTCGTTGACTCGCTGTGGAGCGTCGATCTAACTTCCACTCTTAAACTCAAATAGGAGAAAATGGATCCCGAAACTTGTATCTCGAATGTGACTGTCACCAAGACTCCCGTGAGCCGAAGCATCTGTTCACGACTTGTGACAGCAGCTGACTCGTCTTCGGTTTATTCTTCTTACAGGATGTACCGAGCGGAGACAACTTCTCGACTGTGACTCGTTCTACCTTCACTTGGGCAGCTGGAGGAGGTACGCACGTTCGAGTGACGACAGAAGTTGAATGGACAAAGGTGAGTCGCGATCCGAATCCGTTGTTGCGAGAATCTCGTGTTGACGGACCTCTTCGCAGGTCAATCGAATGCTTCGCGGTGTGATCGAACGAGGAGCTGTCGACGGTCAAAAGACGTATCACAAGGATCTCGAGGAAGCTGTTCGTGCTCATATTGAAGCGAACAAGGATGAATACGGAGTCGAAACGTCAGGAGAACCGCCCGCACCGAAACCCTCAGCTTCTTCCGATTCTTCTTCCTCCGGCGGTTTCCTCGACTCTCTTCCCGTCTCTCCTACTATTCTCCTCCTCGCTCTCGTCGTGATTCTCGCTTTCACCAACTTCTTCACTCTCCTCTCGCTCCGACATCAAGCTGCTGCAGCTCGTTCAGCTCGTATCGGTCACCCAGCGGAAGTCGCGAACGCTGTCTCACGAGTACTCGGCGACTTCAACTCGCTTCATCAGCAACGAGCTATCGGACCCAGCGGAGGAGGAGTAGCGGGAGAAGTCGAACACATGAAGAAGGTACTAGTCGGACTCGAACAACATATTGGTCACATCGCAGGTCAAATCACAAAAGCAGTAGGACAAGTCAAAGAGGTCTCGGATCGTATGGAAGGAGTACGAGCTATGTTGTAAAAAGGGTAAGGAGGGATTCTTTGGAAAGTTCGTATCGTTATTTTATTCTCTGTTTCCTATACTTAGCAATCTGGATTGTAGCATCACTTACTCGTTTCGTGTAGATATCCATCATCCTCTCCCGTCATTCTTGGTCCCGAACTGGAGAGATCGCTTCGGAAGATTTCCTTTCTCGCCCTCTCCCCTTTACACTTCGTTCGCTTTCGCTTCCCTCGTCCTCCGGTTTCCGCTTCGGGCTCGTACGTCGCCATGTGCTAGCCGATGTCAGGTCCTGCTACGATTCTGACGATTCCGCTTTCTCGGTTCTCGCGCTTCGAATACTACTTCTTTCGAGTCGAACGCTCAAATCCCCTCGAGATCAGTCGATCAGCTGACTTGTGTCCCTTTGTCCCTTCTCTTCCTAGGATAGGGGTTCACGCTGCTTGATATGGGGACTCGGCAAGAAGAGCGACAAAAGGGAAAGGAAGAAGGACGTCAAGCTTGGAATCGAGGCGAGTACTCTCTGACCTCCTTTCATTCCCGCGCATCGAAGAAGCCCGAGCTGAGAACTGACGAGTCGGTCCTCTTCAGCCTTCAGCCAATTCAAGAGTCGAGAGACTGCAACGTCCGTCGACACCTTCCGCCGCACTTTCGACTCGCCCGAACTGAGATTCTCCGTTCGACTTCCTCCCACCTCACCTCCGCGATACCTTATCCGACTATATCTCAACGAGTCGACGATACTCAGACTCTCACCACACCCCTATGCCGATTTCAACTAAGCCTCAGTCGATTCTTCTCCTCGGTTTTCAACTTCTTTCGCTCAAGTTTCACTCTGAACGCTCTCAACGAATCTCTCTATCGAGAAATCCGGAACAGAGGAACAGCGTAGTGATGATGCGGGCAGCGCAAAAGTAAAGGTTTGCAGCTATCAGTGGTAATAGGTAAACAACAAGTGTATAAAAAAGAGGGAGGATGAAAAACGAAGTGTGTTGGTTCAGGCAAGTCCGAGCCAAGGGTAACGGCGGTTTCTAGTTGCCGAAACCGTAAAGGGTCTTTCCAGCGCGCTTGAGGGCGTAGACAACGTCGAGGGAAGTGACAGTCTTTCGCTTGGCGTGCTCAGTGTAGGTGACAGAGTCTCGGATGATGTCTAGAGAAGGAAGGGAGAGTCAGATCGACAGTCGTCAAGACTGTGAAGAGAGTGAATAGGTAACGCACTCTCGAGGAAGATCTTGAGTACACCACGAGTCTCTTCGTAGATGAGACCAGAGATACGCTTGACACCACCACGACGAGCGAGACGACGGATTGCGGGCTTGGTGATACCTTGGATGTTGTCACGCAACTATAGACAGAGTAGACGAGTGAGAAAACGAAGTTGCGAAAGAGCAAGCGAAGAATGGCTCACGATTTTGCGGTGACGCTTAGCTCCTCCCTTTCCGAGTCCTTTTCCTCCCTTTCCTCGTCCAGACATGTTTAAAGTAGTAGTAGTGGGGTGGGTGGGTAGTGGGTGAAGAGAAAGAGCGAGTGACTAAAAGTCGAGAGTGATGAGGAAAGAAGAGAGAGAAGTTGTGAGTGGATTTGGTGTTTGATCGAAGCGCGTTGGGGGGAGTCCGTTGTTTTGATCAGTAAATTCTCAAGGCTAGGTTCGATTCGAATCCTGAAGTTTGATTGGTCGTCTAGGTCGAGGCAGAAACTGAAACGCGCAAAACTGGACTCCTTTTTTTTGATGCAGACTTGAATAGAAATTGACCTCGACCTAGGTGTAAGCAAGCTAGGAAGCGCGTCTGCCAAAACTGACCCTTGTCAAACAAACAACAAACGCTTTTGATCACCTCCTCCGTTCCATCTGCAACTTTCTCTCTTCTTACTTCACTTCACTTCTCACTCACCTCTCAACCACTCTCCAAACCACTCCACTCTCCTCAACTCAAACACAATGGCTCGTACTAAGCAAACCGCTCGTAAATCTACCGGAGGAAAGGCTCCCCGAAAGCAACTCGCTGCCAAAGCTGCTCGCAAGTCCGCTCCCGCTGCCGGAGGTGTCAAGAAGCCTCACCGATACCGTCCTGGAACTGTCGCTCTTCGTGAGATTCGTCGTTACCAAAAGTCTACCGAACTCCTCATTCGCAAGCTTCCGTAAGTCTCTCTCACTCTTCACTCTACCCTCTTGTACAACCTAGCTGACGACTCTTCTTTTTATCTCCGCTTAGCTTCCAACGTCTCGTTCGTGAAATCGCTCAAGATTTCAAGACCGATCTTCGTTTCCAATCCTCCGCTGTCATGGCTCTCCAAGAAGCTGCCGAAGCCTACCTCGTCTCCCTCTTCGAAGACACCAACTTGGCTGCTATCCACGCCAAGCGTGTCACTATCCAACCCAAAGATATTCAACTCGCTCGTCGTCTTCGTGGTGGTGAGTTCTCTTTCTTTTTCTCCTTCTCTCG
>Ga0308170_10000245_pt1 | contig 84446 bp, 74 predicted proteins | sample PhyBR2_2_FD_202136 | JGI IMG/M metagenome (GOLD analysis project Ga0308170, IMG submission 202136) | Phyllosphere microbial communities from UC Gill Tract Community Farm, Albany, California, United States - DLSLSB.R2 | ecosystem: Host-associated > Plants > Phyllosphere > Unclassified | place... | reverse complement strand
GAACCATACTCGAAAACAGGCAATAAGCACTATGCAAAGACCGGCCAAACTGCATAAAGGCTACTAAAGTTACAAAATGTCATCTCAAATCCTTTGTTTTTCTAAAACTGAACTCTCGAAATGACGGTATCGCGATGAAGTAAAAAAGAGCATCTGTTTCCAAATGCTCCTTTAAAAAACTATTTTATTGATCGATTACAAACCACCTTTTCGGTTCGATTTGGTTGGCACCGGCCATGCGGCAGGTTTACCTGTACGCTCGTTTACCGGTAAATCGGTAGCTTTTTCGTTTGAGGTTCTTTCCGGATCTTCGCAAGCCATATACACCATAATTGCGGCTAAAATTACATTGCTTTTAATCTCGTCGAAAACCAGTTTGTCGTAGCTGTCGCGGTTGGTGTGCCAGGTATAAGTGCCGTAATCCCAGCTGGTAGAACTTAACGAATAACCCAAAGCGCCGGCAGCTACAAATGAAGCGAAATCAGAACCTCCGGCGCCAGGCATACCCGGGAAACTGGTTTTGATCTGGTTTTTAATGGTATCTGGTACAGCAGTCAACCATCGGGTAATGTAATCTTTCGATTTGGCAAAACCTTGTCCGCCGATGTTAACTACACGGCCTGTACCGTTATCCTGATTAAATAAAGCCTGCAGGTTGCTTACAATTTCAGGATGATCTTCTACAAAAGCCCTCGAGCCGTTTAAACCCTGTTCTTCGCTACCCCAGTGCCCCACTAAGATGGTACGTTTAGGGTTAGGATAAAATTTCTTTAAAATGCGCATGGCTTCCATCATTAAAATGGTGCCAGAGCCATTATCTGTTGCGCCACTTGCACCATCCCACGAATCGAAATGCGCAGAAAGCATTACATACTCGTTCGGTTTTTGCTTGCCTTTTAACTCGGCAATAGTGTTAAAGGTTGGCACAGCCCCTAGTTTTTTAGATTCCGATTCGATTTTAAGCATGGGTTTGTTGCCATTTAAAGCCAAACGGTAAACCAGGCCATAATCTTCTACCGATAAATCCAGGGTCGGCACTTTGGTGGTGTTGGCACCGAAAATTTTATCAACTCCAAAGCCCTGCGACCAATTGTTGATTACCACAGCAACTGCACCTGCATTTTCTAAAGCTACAGGTAAGGTTTTAGCGTTATAACCTGTTTTGGCTATACCGGCAGCAAATGCTTTAGCTGCATCGGTCTTTTGTTTTTTAAATTTCTCGAATAAATCTTTTGTGGCAAACTCTTCCCAGTTTTTTTCTGGCCTGCCCGAAAGCTGGTTCATAGAAATTAATACAATTTTACCTTTTACATTGGGTAACCATTTCTGGAAAGCTACCGAATCGGTAATTTCAGGTAGGATAATGGCTTCGGCATTGATGGCTTTTCCGTTGGTTGATGGGCTCCAGGCCAATTGCGTGCCTTCTAAAGTCCTCACGCGTGGACTTACCAGATCGATGTGTGTAATACCTCTTTCCCAGCCAGCCCATTCGCCCCATTTTTCGTTTTTGGCCGAAATACCCCAGTCGCTATATTTTTTTACGGCCCAGTCGTTAGCTTGCTTCATTTGTGGCGAACCTACCAAGCGTGGGCCTACCACATCCAATAATTCGTGCGCAAGTTTCTCCAGCTGAGAGTTTTCGTTTACTTCTTTAACAATATTGTCGATTACTTTTTTGTCTTGTGCAAAAACACTGACCGAAGCGCATAGCAATAGCGCAAAAAAGAGTAGCTTTTTATTCATAATAAGTTAGGGTTAGTTATTTGATAAACGAATTTATGAAATAAGGGCAGGATTTGGGGATGTTAATGGAAATGTTGCAGTAAATAGGATCGTCATTGCGAGGCGATTTTTCATCGCCGTGGCAATCTTTTCCGCTTGGTTTGTTAGCGCTTAGGCAAAGAATATATAATTGAGATATGGACTGAGGTTGGTGAGTCACCAACCTTGGGGTAAAAGAAAAAGTCAGATGGTAACATCTGACTTCACGAATATGGTAATAGTTGCTCCCAATGAACCTAAAAACTCTTTTTTTGTACCTTATCGTGAAAAGGCAAATATTCTGACAGGGCGGCAGAGCCATACCAGTTATAAAGCTCGGGTTCGAGTACTTTTGCTTTAATCGCCGGATCGTTTTCTAACAATTGTTTAGCTTCATCCATCGATTTGGCATTTAAAATAAAAATACCGCGGTAATTTTTGTCATTTTTGCCCATTGGCCCTGCGATTACCAGTTTGTTTTGCTCAACCATTTTACCCATGTTGGCCATGTGGCCGGCAAAGAGACTGTCGGTTTTAGCTTTAGTTTCGGTAGTGTTGGTACCTGTTTTTAAGATGACCATGATGTACATTTTCATGCCGTAATCGTCGGCACCGAGTTTTTTTGCCAGCGCTTCATCATAAGGAACTTTGGCTTTTTTATCTTGTGCGGCCACAGCCAGCGTAGTTGCGCTCAGGCAAATAGCGAGTAATAATTTTTTCATGTTGTTGTGGTTTGGTTAGTTTAAAAATAAGAAAAAAATATGGTTACTTATTTTAAGGCTGTTGATTCGTGATTTCTTATTTTTCGTGGAACTATTCCCTTCCTTTGGAGGGGTGCCCGTAGGGCGGGGTGGTTTAATGTTTATTGCAGGAACTACCTTTCCAAAGCACCACAAGCTACTGTAATTTAAACCTGATCCGATAGCTATCGGATGCCGCGCATGGAGCGTAGCCTAATAAAACAAAAAGCAGGACTGAAGCAACCGAAGTACTTTAAGCCCTGCTTTTCTAAATATTTATTTACTGGTGATTGGTTTATCAGGCAATTTGCACTAATGAACTATTGAACCAATGACTAATGAACTAACTAATTGTTCATCATTTTAATAAAAGCGCCTAGTTTAGCTTTCATGGCTCTTCTATCTACAATGAAATCGAGGAAGCCATGCTCGAGAACGAACTCTGAAGTTTGGAAACCTTTTGGTAAATCTTTTTTAATGGTTTCTTTAATTACCCTGGGGCCTGCAAAACCGATTAATGAGCCTGGTTCGGCAATGTTAATATCGCCCAGCATGGCATAAGAAGCGGTAACACCGCCAGTTGTTGGGTCGGTTAATAAAGAAATGTAAGGGATTTTAGCCTGACTTAATAAAGCCAGTTTAGCCGATGTTTTAGCCATTTGCATTAATGAAAATGCAGCTTCCATCATCCGCGCGCCACCAGATTTTGAAATCATCAGGAAAGGTACTTTGTGTTTGATGCTATAATCGATAGAACGGGCAATTTTTTCGCCTACTACCGAGCCCATTGAGCCGCCGATGAATGCAAAATCCATACAGGCGATAACAATATCCTGACCTTCTATTTTACCCACTCCGGCACGAATTGCATCTTTTAAGCCGGTTTTAGCCTGACTTTCTTTAATTCTATCGGTGTAAGGTTTATTGTCGTTAAATTTTAAAGGGTCGCCTGATGTTAGGTTAGGGAACAGCTCTTTAAACTCGTTATCATCAAATAAAACCTCGAAATATTCTTTTGAGCCTACTCTCAGGTGGTAATCGCAGTAGTGGCAAACGTATTTGTTTTCCTGAAGTTCTGCCTGATGTAGCGGTTTTTTACAATTTGGACATTTATTCCACAAACCATCCGGTGCTTCTTTTTTCTCTTCGGTTGTGGTAATGATACCTTTTTTTTCTCTCTTAAACCAAGCCATATAATTTTTTGAAGAATTGGATTGCAAAGAAACGAAAAATATAATTAAGATAAAGAATTACCAATAACCAATTATCAATAACCGACCATTATAAACAATAACAAAATCACAATGAACAAACCAGGATGGCATTTAGTGCAGTCTGATCTTTGATTATTTATATAGGTGTGTCTTTTTTACACTAAGGATAATGTGTTTTTTACACTAAACAGGCCTTATTTTGCTGTCAGGCAAATAATTCTGTTGTTATAAAAGCTTGGAATGTTATTTTTTTTTATAACTTCGGACTTAATAAAATTAACAAGAAATGAGTTTAAAAGGCTACAAAGGCGTAATTTACGGAGATGCCGTTCAAGAATTGTTTGAGCAGGCTAAAAAACATCAGTTTGCTTTACCAGCAGTAAACGTTACCGGTACCAATACGGTAAATGCGGTATTGGAAACTGCAAAGGCAGTAAATTCGCCTGTTATGATTCAATTATCTAATGGTGGTGCCCAGTTTTATGCTGGTAAATCGTTAGATAACGAAAAATTACAGGCATGTATTTTAGGTGCTGTATCGGCAGCTAAACATGTACATTTATTGGCAGAACATTATGGTGTTGCTGTGGTTTTACATACCGACCACGCGGCTAAAAAATTATTGCCATGGATTGATGGATTATTGGATCACGGTGAAAAATTCTTCGCTGAAACCGGCAAACCTTTGTTTTCATCTCACATGTTAGATTTATCGGAAGAGTCGATTGAAGAAAACATGGAAATTTCTGCTAAATATTTAGCACGCATGGCTAAAATGAACATGACTATCGAAATCGAGCTTGGTGTAACCGGCGGTGAAGAAGATGGTGTGGACAACAGCGATGTAGACAGCTCAAAATTATATACTCAACCGAGTGAAGTTGCTTATGCTTACGAAGAATTGAGCAAAGTTTCTCCACGTTTTACAGTAGCTGCTGCTTTTGGTAACGTACACGGTGTTTACAAACCAGGTAACGTTAAATTACAGCCGGTAATTTTGAAAAACTCTCAGGATTTCATCAAAGAAAAATTCAGCTTAACTGCAGAGAAACCAATCAACTTCGTATTTCACGGTGGTTCTGGTTCTTCTCAGGAAGAAATCAGAGAAGCGATTTCTTATGGTGCTATTAAAATGAATATCGATACTGATATGCAGTGGGCATTTTGGGAAGGTATTTTAGAATATTACAAAAAGAACGAAGGTTATCTTCAAGGCCAGATTGGTAACCCTGATGGCGATGATAAACCAAACAAAAAATATTACGATCCACGCGTATGGTTACGTAAAGGTGAAGAAACTTTTGTTAAGCGTTTAACTACTGCTTTCGAAGATTTAAACTGCATTAACGTTAACGATAAACTTTAATCGGGTTTTAAGGTTGAAAAGTTGAAAGGTTTTAACGTTACAACATTAAAACCCTTTTAACATTACAACTAACAAGGAAAGCGCCATAGGTATAAAAACTTATGGCGCTTTTGTTTGTTTTAATGGTATATTTAAGCAAACAACGTATGATGAGAAAATCTAAAGCTGATACTAAAAGGAACAACTTTTTTGAGCGGTTTGCCAATGCTGCAACCAAATTTACCGGAAGCTCTATAGCCTTTATTGCTGCTACTGCAATTGTTGTGCTTTGGGCAGTAACTGGTCCGGTTTTCGATTATTCTGAAACCTGGCAGCTTGTAATTAATACCGGCACCACTATTATTACATTTTTAATGGTTTTTTTAATCCAGAAAGCACAAAATAAGGATGGAAAAGCGATACAGTTGAAACTAAATGAGTTAATTGCAGCACACGAAAAGGCGAGTAACCGGATGGTTGATATTGAAGATTTAACAGAAAAGGATTTAGATCAGTTACACAAATTTTACGTTACGCTGGCTACATTAGCCAAAAAAGAGGCCGATATTCACTGTTCGCATTCAATTGATGTTGCAAATGAGTTGAATGAACTTAAATTAAGCACCAATAAACACTTTAAACACCACGATAATGAGTCTGCAAGTTCAAAAAATTAACCACCCCGAAGATTTAGATAAGGCATTTGCGATCCGTAAAACTGTGTTTGTTGATGAGCAGAACTGTCCGCCTGAACTGGAATGGGAGCATGAGGATGAATCGGTGCATTTTTTGGCCACACACAATGGGCAACCTTGTGGTGCCTGCAGGTGGCGTAAAACGGATAGCGGCTATAAACTGGAACGGTTTGCTGTGTTAAAGGATTTTAGAGGTCATGGGGTTGGCCGAGCATTAATTGCCGAGGCTTTATCTGATTTGCCGGAGGATGCGCATTATATTTACCTCAATTCGCAGTTAGATGCGATGAGTTTGTATGCTAAATTTGGCTTTGTGGCTGAAGGGGAACAGTTTGAAGAAGCTGGGATACAGCATTTCAGGATGGTGAAGCAGGTTTAGTTATATCTGTTTTAAATCTATATTTATGGCTTATGATAAACTTCTAAATCTTATATCTACACATATAAATTTTAATGAGGAAGATATTGATTTAGTTAAGAGACTATTTGAGTTTGTTAAACATAAAAAAAATGATTTGCTGGAGTTTGAAAGTAAGATTCCAGTGAATTTATATTTTATTAATAGTGGCTTTGTACGCGTTTTTCATTATCAAAATGGGAGTGAAATTACTAGTCACATCAATTGTCCACCCGGATTTATTACTTCATTTAATAGCTTTTTAAATCAAAAACTTTCAAATGATAATGTTAAATGCATTACGGACTGTGAATTGTTAAAAATTAATAGAAAAAATCTTGATGTTCTTTATCAAAAAAGCTCAAACTGGGATATTTTTAGCAAAGTTATCTATGAAAAATCATTGTTATATAACGAACAAAGAACTCAGGACATGATTACCTGCACAGCAGATGAACGTTATTCTAATTTAATGAAAAATCACCCTGAAATTATTCAGAATGTGCCCTTGCAATATATTGCTTCATATCTCGGCATCGAGCCTCAGTCCTTAAGCCGCATCAGAAAAAAAATCGCCACGCTTTCTTAACATTTGTTCAGTAGTTTTCATTGGCCACTATTGACCTTTACATCTTTAAGATTTTAATAATTTAGAGATGAAAAGTATTAATGGGAAGGTAGTTTTAATTACAGGTGCATCATCAGGTATTGGTGAAGCTTTTGCTTACAAATTGGCTGGAATGGGTGCGATTTTAGTTTTAACCGCGCGAAGAATTGACAAACTCCAAGAATTGGCCATAAAATTGCATCAACAATACGAAGCTAAAGTATTTGTATTTGTGGCTGATTTAACTAAAAAAGAAGCACCTAAAGCGCTTTATAACCAAATTATAAATGAAGGTTTAACTGTTGATTTATTGGTTAATAATGCCGGTTTTGGTAAATGGACTAACTTTTTAGATGAAACCACGGAAACGTACGATAATATGCTTGAGCTTAATATTAATGCACTTGTTAAGTTAACGCATTTATTTATTCCAGGCATGTTAAGAAAAGGAGCTGGAGGTGTTATTAATGTGGCCTCAACAGGCGCTTTACAGCCTTGTCCTTATGTTGGTGTTTATTGTGCAAGTAAATCATTCGTTTTAGCATTTTCTGAGGCTTTGTATGGAGAATACCACAAAAAAGGCTTGAAAATTACTGCGCTTTGCCCAGGGAATACCACTACTGGCTTTCAAGACGTTGCAAAGGCCAATACACAGGGTATGAATGCCGACTCGCCAAAGACGGTGGCAGATGCAGGAATTAAGAGTATATTAAGAGGAAAAAGTTTTAAAATTGTAGGTTTTGCAAACTATTTAACCTCATTTGTCCCTAGGTTTTTACCTCGAAGGACTGTGATTAATATTGTAAGCAATATGATGTATAAAAAGGTAAACAGATAAAAAGAAGCGCTTTCTTATGTTATTTAATTTTAGAAATAATGTAAGAAAGCCTTAATCAAATATCTGGCTGGATAAAGCCATTGCCTCATTCCATTTATCCATAGCCAGGTTTAAGTGCTCTTCTTGTGCATTTAAGAAGCTTATTACGTCTTCTGTAGCAATGTTGCCTGTGAGATCATCGGCAGCCATTGGGCAGCCTCCAAAGCCTTTTAAAGCCGAATCGATTCGTTTAATGCCTGAATGGTAAGCTGCGGCTATTTTTTCAAAGCGTCCGGCAGGAGTGGAGTGTAAATGTACCCCAATTTCGGTATCATTAAATCTGGTAATTAATTTAGGCAATATACTTTCAATCTTTTCTGGAGTTGAAACCCCAACAGTATCGGCCAAAGATAAAATCCTTACCCCTTTGCTCACCAGCACATCGGCCCATTGCTCTACTATATCATAATTCCACTCATCGCCGTAAGGGTTGCCAAAGCCCATAGAAAGGTAAACCACAGCCTCTTTATTGTTTTTAACACAAAGCGAAAGCATTTCCTCAACTGTATTTAGCGATTGTGCAATGCTGGAGTTGGTATTGCGCTGCTGGAACGTTTCAGAAATAGAAAAAGGAAAGCCAAGGTAATTGATCTCCTGGTGTTGAACAGCGGCTTCTACGCCACGTAAATTCGCTACAATAGCCAATAGCTTAGTCTTGGTATTACTTAAATCGAGATTAGCCAATACTGCTGCTGTATCTGCCATTTGCGGAATGGCCTTTGGTGAGACAAAACTCCCAAAATCGAGCGTATCAAAACCAACCTGCAATAATAAATTAAGGTACTCAGTTTTTAATCCGGTAGGGATAAAATCATGTAAGCCCTGCATTGCATCGCGGGGACATTCTACTAACTTGAATTGGGTTTGGCTCATGTTTTTGGTTTAAGCGCAAGTTGGGGAAAGTTTTTGGTAAAAAGAAGCATGGTGCGTGGAGTGGTTTGCAGTTTTCAATTACCAATGATCAAAAACCAATTTTCAGTTGGATTATCTTGTGGAGTAAACAACTGAACGACCTTCGACTACGTTGCCATAGATAGGCTCTGTTGAGGAATCGTTATTGCGAGGAACGAAGTAATCTTAATGCACTCGCTAATTAGCGATCGTTGTAAGATTGCTTCGTCGGCTGAAAAAGCCTTCTCGCAATGACGAATTTTCGCAATTAATTGAATAAAAAATAAACTGCTATAAGATCGATTTTTATAAAATAAATTATCCATCAAGGTAACAATCTTTGTTTTTAGTGTGCAGTTATCAATTTTCAGTTAGATTACTTTTTTGGCTATGGGCAATTGACTATTGACCAATGAACTATTGAACCAATGAACAGCCTAAACTTTAACCTCTTTTACTGTGGGTACTTCCTCGCGGTAATCTACACTTCGATCTTTGGCGAAGGTTCTGATAATTAAACGGGTGCCTCTATCGTAGCTGAAATAACTCCAGATCCAGTTTACAAACACAATAATTTTGTTCCTGAAGCCTACAAGGGTCATGAGGTGAACAAACATCCAGGTAAACCAGGCAAAAACACCCTGAAAACGGATTTTGCCAATATCAACCACGGCTTTGTTCCGGCCAACTGTAGCCATAGAGCCTTTGTCGAAATATTTAAACTTTTCTAAAGGTTTGTTTTCTGCAATATTGATCAGGTTTTTAGCGAGGTGATGCCCTTGCTGGATGGCTGCGGGTGCAACCCCTGGGTGACCGTTGGGTGTTTCTTCATCAATAATGGCAGCTACATCGCCAATGGCATAAATATTCGGGTAACCTACAATGAGGTTCTGGGTATCGGTTTTTAACCTTCCACCGCGTACAATTTCTGCTTTATCGAGCCCGTTAATCACCTGGCCTTTAACACCTGCACTCCAAATCACCGTTGAGCTTAAAATAGGGGCTTTATCCTGTAAGGTAAGCGTATGGCCATCGTAACCCAATACACGGGTTTCGTTCATTACCTGTACGCCCATTTCGGTAAGAAAATCTTTCGATTTTTGTTGTGCCTGTGGCGACATTACGCCTAATAGCTCGGGCGAATTTTCGATGAGATAGATGTTTACCTTGTTCACATCCATTTCGGGATAATCGTTCGGTATAACGTGCTTTTTAAGCTCTGCAATGGCTCCTGATGTTTCTACACCTGTTGGACCACCACCCACCACCACGAAGTTAAGTAGGGCACTTTTTTTATCTAAATTTTTTTCGATCAGCGATTTTTCGAAGTTCTGTAAAATCAAGCTCCTTAAATCAAGTGCCTCAGGGATAGATTTCATGGGCATTGAATTGGCTTCAATTTCTTTATTGCCAAAGAAATTACTGGTAGAACCGGTGGCAATAACCAGGTAATCGTAATTTACTTTACCGATATCGGTTTCGAGGCAATTTTCGGCCGCGTTAACAGCCGTAACCTTGGTTACCCTGAAAATTAAATTCTTTTGTCCTTTAAAAATTTTGCGGAGCGGAAATGCAATGGAATCGGCCTCTAAACCCCCGGTTGCCACCTGGTACAGCAAAGGCTGAAAGGTATGGTAGTTATGTTTATCGAGCATGACTACCTGAAAGGGCTTATTTTTTAAACGTTTAGCTAACTCAATCCCACCAAATCCGCCGCCAACAATAACTACTCTGGGGTATTCGCTTTTAGGAAGTTGTAAATCCATTTTCTATCGGTTTATCTGATACTAATGTAACAAAAAGATGGCCAAAAGGTTTAAAAGACGGGGCTTTGTCAGTGCTAATTGCTGATTTGCTAGAGATATAACGCTACGATGACGAAGGTGGGTTTTGGAAGGTTTTATGTATTCCCCGGGTTAAATAAACCTGATGGGAGTGGGCATTCCGATCCTTCATAGGAATAAAACGGAGCAGGGCTGAATCTCCCGAAGAACCACAAAATCAGCTTTTTAAAAAAAATAAAAAACTTCCTGTCTTTTGTCTTTATAAACCTCGCAGGTTTGGCGATACTGCACAAAAAAAGCGCTCCGGTTAACCGAAGCGCTTATATATTTTAAGATTTTGAAACCTTATTTTTTCTCTGCAGAGCTACCCAAATCGATTACGATAGGTGTAGAGATACATAGTGATGAGTACGTACCGATGATACGACCGATTAACAAGGCGAAAATAAATCCGCGGATGCTATCGCCACCGAAAATGAAGATTACCAATAATACGAAGAATACGGTTAGTGAAGTTAAAATGGTACGGCTTAAGGTACTGTTTAACGCGAAGTTGATTAAGTTGTTACGCTCTTCGCCATGTAAATCATCTTTACCAGCTTCTTTTAGTTTCTCGCGGATACGGTCGAATACAACAACAGTCTCTGTCATGGTGTAACCCATAACGGTTAAGATTGCTGCGATAAAATCCTGACCAATTTCTAATGAGAATGGCATGATACCATCTAAAATGGTGTAGAAAGATAATACCATTAAAACGTCGTGGAATAAGGCGATTACCGCACCTAAACCATACTGCCATTTTTTAAACCTTACCACGATGTAGATAAACATGAACAAGCATGAGATCAATACTGCGTAGAAAGCACCGTTTACGATATCGCTGGCGATAATAGGCGTTACTTTTTGCGAGCTTACAATTTCATATTTTGAACCTGCTAAACCTTTGTTTAAAGCGTCTTCTACAACTTTATCAGTTTTAACATCCTGATCTGCAATGTGGAAAGTAGTGGTGATTTTTACCTGGCTATCTTCGCCGGCAGTTTTAACCTCTGGTGTTTCGTTATCAAAAACAGGAGTTAATTTCGATTTTAAATCTTCGGTGCTTACTGCTTTATCGAAATGAACCAAATAAGTTCTACCACCTTTAAAATCAACACCTAAGTTTAAACCACCGTTTTTGAAGTACATACCAATACCAGCAACAATGATGATGGTAGAGATAATGTAGTAGATTTTACGACGGCCAACAAAGTTGAAGGCTAAGTTTTTGAATGCGTTACGGGTTAAACTGTTATCGAAGTTAACTTCGATTTTACGGTTTAACAACGAGTCGAAAACTACTCTTGAAATGGCTACAGCAGCAAATAACGACGAAAGGATACCGATACATAAAGTAGTGGCAAAACCTTGAACCGGACCACTACCGAAAACATAAAGAATAGCACCTAAAATGAATAGGGTAACGTTCGAGTCGATAATTGACGGCATGGCATGTTTGAAACCTTCTTTAATGGCAGCACCAACGTTTTTACCATGTGCAAGCTCTTCACGTACACGCTCAAAAATAAGGATGTTCGCATCAACTGATAAACCGATGGTTAACACGATACCGGCAATACCAGGTAAAGTTAACACTGCGCCTAACGATACCAAAATACCGATAACGAAGAACAAGTTGATTAAAAGGGCAAAGTTAGCAACCCAACCAGCACGGTGATAATATAACGCCATGAAGATTAAGATTACAATAAATGCAATTACGAAAGAGATTAAACCATCATGGATAGCTTGTGCACCTAAAGTAGGACCAACAATGTAGCTACCTGCGATACGTGCAGGTGCAGGTAATTTACCCGCTTTTAAGATGTTTGATAAATCTTTGGTATCTGCTTGTGTAAAGCTACCGGTGATTTGTGAAATACCATTAGGGATTTCGTTTTGAACGGTAGGAGCAGAATAAACCTGGTTATCTAATACGATAGCAATCGCTTTTAAGTTATTTTTATCAGCAGAAGCTTCAGCAGTAATTTTTTTCCATTTTGCAGCACCTTCGCTGGTCATGTACATGGTTACTTCTGGTTTACCTTTCTGGTCAAAGTCAGCACGTGAATCGCTGATCGACTCGCCACCTAAATCTGGTTTACCATCGGCACTTACTACTTTAATGGCATATAATTCGAAAACTTTAGAACCTTCTCTTGGTCTAACGCTCCACATAAATTTCATCGTAGATGGAATTGCGGCAGCAACCTCAGGCATTTTCAAATATGCATTAACTTTTGCAGTATCTTTTTGCAACGACATACCAACAACTGCACCTGGCATTAATTGTTGTTGTCCGTTTTGGCCTTGATAAATTGGTAAGTTAAGCACCGCATATAACGGGTTCGATTTTACCAACTCAGCTCTAACAGCCGAAGAATCTTTTTTACCTAAACCTGCAAGTTTACCACCTTTAGCCGAGCTATCTTTAGCAGCAGTTTTTTCTAAACCCGCTAATTTGCTTCCGGCAGCAGCAGGTGCAGCAGTTGTATCTTTAGTAACAGGAGCAGCAGTTTTTAATGTTGCAGCTAAAGTTTTGTTAATGTTTTCTAATAAAGGAGCAACTTCTTGTACCTGGTATACTTGCCAGAATTGTAATTCGGCCGAACCTTGTAAAAGTTTAGCAATACGCTCTTTATCTTGTACACCTGGCATTTCGATTAAGATGCGGTTACTGCCTTCTTGTTTTTGCATGTTCGGACTTACTACTCCGAAACCATCAATACGCGAACGTAATACAGTAAACGAACGGTCGATAGCGCTTGTTGCTTCTTTTTCTAAGAAAGACTCAACGTCGCTATTGCTTGCATTTGGTTTTAACTGCGATGCGTTATCCTGGTTTGAAAAATAATCGGCAAGTTTTACACCTGGACTTAATTTCTCAAATTCGTTAACGAAAATTTTGATGTAATCTTTACCACCGGCATTTAACTGGATTTGTGCGTTTTGAACAGCTTTGTTGAAGTTTACATCGGTAGGGTTGCCCGCTAACGATTTAACCAATTCAGCTAACGATATTTCCATCGTTACGTTCATTCCGCCTTTTAAGTCAAGACCCAAATTAATTTCTTTCGATTTTACTTCCTGATAAGTGAATCCGGTTACAGGATAAACTTTTTCGGTACTCATCGAATCTAAGTAAGCCTTTTCTTTAGCTAAGTCACCTTTCGCATAGTTTTTTGCGTCTTTTTCTACCTTGGATGCAACCAAAGTAAAAGAGAGGGCATACGCACAAACGATAGCTAATACTATCGCTATAAACTTAATAAAACCTTTTCCTTGCATTGTTTGTTTAAAATAATTTTGTCTTTCGCTGTTTTTTAACAAGTCGGCAAATCTAATTAAATTTTTAAATTATAGAACCCCTTAATTGATAATTTATTAACATTAGCTTCTAAGATAGAATTATCGTGTTAAAATAGTCCGGAGTCGGAAGTCCGGAGTCGGAAGTTTGGATGCCTAAAAGTCATCAAATATTAACTCTGTACACTCTTGCTTTTCTTGGTGGCCTTTGTGGTTAAAAAATAGTCTGGAGTCGGAAGTCAGAGGATGGAAGTCCAATAGTATAAAGCAACATATAAAAATGAACTTTGCGTGCTTTGCGCCTTCTTCTTTGCGTACTTTGCGGTTAAAACAGCTTATTTCCTTTCTAAAACTTCAAAAGTGTAATCGTATTTGTTCTTTTCGTCGGCATTATGTGGCTCCGAGCTGATTACTTTCCATTCACTGCGATCAAAATCCGGGAAAAAAGTGTCGGCATCAAAATTATGATGGATAGTAGTGAGGTACAATCTATCTGTTTTAGGCAATGCCTGTCTGTAAATTTCTGCGCCCCCCACAATAAATACAGGTTTTTCTTCTGTTTGAGTAATGGCCAAGGCTTCATCTAAACTATTTACCACTTCAACACCTTCAATTTTTAAGCTGGCATCGCGCGTAATTACAATATTGCGGCGATTGGGCAAAGGTTTACCGACCGAATCGAAGGTTTTACGCCCCATAATAACGGTATGCCCGCTGGTAGTTTGCTTAAAGAACTTTAAATCGGCTGGCATGTGCCATAAAAGCTGGTTGTTTTTGCCAATTGCAAGGTTTTCTCCAGTTGCTACAGCGATAGCAACAGTATTGGGTTTATTGGTCATAAATTTGTAGACTAAGAGTTATGACTGATTAGGTCTTGTTTTAAAAGATTGCTTCGTCGTTCCTCCTCGCAATGACGACAATCGGAACGTCATTGCGAACCGAAGTAAAGGACGTGAAAAGCGGTGAAGCAATCTATTTTGTTAAGTACTGATTTTTGAATAAATTTATACAGCGACGATTCCTTTAATATGTGGATGCGCTTCGTAGTTCTCCAAAGTAAAATCTTCAAACTTAAAATCGAAGATGCTTTTTACCTCAGGGTTGATTTTCATGGTTGGAAGCGGCTTAGGTTCGCGACTTAATTGCAGGTTGGCTTGTTCGATGTGGTTGTTGTATAAATGCGCATCGCCCAGGGTGTGGATAAAATCGCCGGCCTGTAAACCACAAACTTGTGCCACCATCATGGTTAACAAAGCATACGAGGCGATGTTAAATGGTACACCCAGAAAAATATCGGCACTGCGCTGGTATAGCTGACAGCTTAATTTGCCATCGGCTACGTAAAACTGAAAAAAGGCGTGGCACGGTGGCAGAGCCATATTTTCGATTTCAGCCACATTCCAGGCCGAAACAATAATGCGACGCGAATCGGGATTGTTCTTGATTGTATTGATAATGTTGGTAATCTGGTCAATGTGTTGTCCATCAGGAGTAGGCCAGCTTCTCCATTGCGAGCCATAAACCGGTCCCAGGTTGCCATCTTCATCCGCCCACTCATCCCAAATGCGAACGCCGTTATCTTTCAGGTATTTAATGTTGGTGTCGCCGGTTAAGAACCAGATCAGCTCGTGTATAATAGATTTTAAATGCAGTTTCTTCGTTGTTACCATCGGAAAACCTTCTTGCAGGCTAAAACGCATCTGGTAGCCGAAAACGCTGATGGTTCCGGTTCCTGTACGGTCGTGCTTTTGCGCACCATTATCCAGCACATGCTGCATTAAATCTAAATATTGTTTCATACACTTCTGATAATTTACAAATATCTAAAATTTATCAGGTGTTATAAATCATCGTACGGTCTATTTATTAACATTTACCGTTAGGCACGGCGTGAAGCCGTGACCTACAGAAAATTTGTATGTTTGCAAAATGGGGCGACTGCTGGTTTTGGCAATACAGACTCCGGACTTAAGACTTACGACTCAGGACTAACATGCTAGCTTTTCCCAACGCAAAAATAAACCTTGGCCTAAACATCACCGAAAAAAGGGCAGATGGTTATCACAATCTGGAAACAGTGTTTTATCCCATACAAATTAAAGATGTGGTAGAGATTACAGATGCTTCAGTAACGTCTTGTAAAATCCATGGTATTGATATTCCCGGCGATGCAGACGATAACCTTTGCGTAAAAGCCTACCATTTAATTGCAGCCGATTTTAAAATTCCTGCTCAGCGCATCGATTTATTGAAGAATATTCCGGTGGGGGCAGGTTTGGGTGGCGGTTCGGCCGATTGTGCTTTTGTGATTAAATTAATCAACGATAAGTTTGCTTTGGGGCTCTCTATTGCGCAAATGGAAGATTACGCCCGCAAGCTGGGCGCCGATTGTGCTTTCTTTATCGAAAATAAGCCGGTTTATGCTTTTAATAAGGGCGATGAATTCGAGAAGTGCGAAGTCGATTTGTCAGCCTGGTATAAAGTTTTGGTAAAACCGCCTGTACACGTCAGCACAGCCGATGCCTATGCCCATGTAAAACCGCAAAAGCCTTTGCAATCATTAAAAGAAATCATACATTTGCCTCCAACAACATGGAAAAATAAGGTTATCAACGATTTCGAGCCATCGGTATTCGCAAAGTATCCCCAAATTCGTCAAATAAAAACCAGTTTATACGATGCAGGCGCAACATTCGCTTTAATGAGTGGTAGCGGCTCGTCGGTTTTTGCAATTTTCCCAGAAGCGGTTAAATTGCCCGAACTGGAGCAAAACAACACAGTTTATTATAATATTTAAATAGAGCTTAAAGCAGAAAGACTAAAGCAAAATTCGTCTTGATTCTTGATACTAGATACTCGACATTATACAACATGAACATCAATCTGATCCGCAAAAGCGGTAAATTTAATTTTGAAGCAGAAAACGAGAGCGGTTTTACTGTAGAATTGGATGCAAAAGCTGCTATCGGCGGCGAGGGTAAAGGTTTTAGACCAATGGAAATGCTTTTAATTGGTTTAGGCGGTTGCAGTGGTATAGATATGGTAAACGTACTTACGAAGCAAAAAGAACCCTTAAACGATATTAAAATTGCTATCAATGCTACGCGTAAAGACGAAGAAATGCCGCCGATTTTTGATGTAATTGATATCAATTTCGAACTTTTCGGCGATTTAAGCGAGGCTAAGGTACAAAGAGCCCTTCAAATGACTTTTGATAAATATTGCTCGGTATCGAATATTTTAGGCCGCTCAGCAACTATTAACTTTACTTATAAAATAAACAAATAGAGAATAGGGTATCAAGTAGTAAGTATCAAGTATCGAGAAGGGGGACATTATAAGGCAACGTGCCGGTCTTGATACTAAAGTCTTGATACTAGATGCCAAAGTCTTGATACCTGATACTCCAATCTTGATACAAAAAATGAAATCCGAAAATTTTGAAACCATAGCTATACGCACTCAAACCGAAAGAAGTTTACATAAAGAGCACTCAGCGCCAATTTACCTTACTTCGAGCTACAAGTTTGATGATGCGGAAGAAATGCGTGCTTTATTTGCCAACGAAAAGGAAGGGAATGTATATAGCCGTTATTCAAATCCAAATACCTCAGAGTTTATCGAGAAAATGTGCCTGTTAGAAGGTGCCGAAGATGGTTTTGCCACAGCAACTGGTATGGCTGCTATTTTTACCACTTTCGGGGCTTTCTTAAAAAGTGGCGATCATATTGTTTCAAGCCGTTCGGTTTTTGGTTCTACCCACCAATTATTAACCAATGTATTTTCGAACTGGGGTGTAACTTTCGATTATGCCGATTTAGATAAACCGCAAGATTGGGAAGCGTTGATTAAGCCCAACACCAAAATGATCTTTGTAGAAACCCCTTCTAATCCAGGTATCGATATTATTGATCTTGAATTTTTAGGCGATCTGGCCAAAAAACACAATACCTTACTGGTAGTTGATAATTGCTTTGCTACACCTTATCTGCAACAACCTATTCAGTTTGGTGCACACATTTCTATCCACTCGGCTACCAAGTATATCGATGGACAGGGGCGCGTTTTGGGCGGAATTATTTTAGGTAGCAAAGCACTGATTGCCGAAGTGGTAGGTTTTGCCCGCCATAGTGGTCCGGCATTGTCACCTTTCAGTGCATGGGTTTTATCAAAAAGTTTAGAAACTTTGGCTATCCGCATGGATCGCCATTGCGAAAATGCCTTAAAAGTAGCCGAATATTTAGAAAAACACCCGAAAATTAAACTGGTTAAATATCCGTTCCTACCTTCGCACCCGCAGTATGCAATTGCCAAAAAGCAAATGAAACAGGGCGGTGGTATTGTAACCATTGTAGTTGATGGCGGTATTGATGCGGCGCGTAAGTTTATGGATGGTTTGCAGATGTTTTCGATCTCAGCAAATCTGGCCGATACGCGTTCTATCGCAACGCACCCGGCTACCAGTACGCACAGTAAACTTACCGAAGAACAGCGTAACGAAGTTGGAATTGAACAGGGTTCGATTCGTTTATCAATCGGTTTAGAGCATATTAATGATATTTTAGCTGATATTGAGCAGGCTTTAGCTTAAAACATTACTAAATAAAATATTCAAAGCGAGGTGTTTCTAATTACCTCGCTTTTTTTGTGCGCTAATTTTTTAACTTCGCTGTGCAGTCGAAAAATAAAAGCCAAACTTGATTGCCTAACCGATAATTTCAATGAGACTAAATACTTTTAGCGCATTAATGGGCTTAGCCCTTTTTCTAACAGCTAAATCTGGTTTTGCCCAGGAGCTTAGCATCCTTCCACAACCCGAGTCAGTTAAAACCCTGCAAGGCAAATTTGTTTTCTCGGGTAGCACGGCCATTGTTGATAACAAGGATAGTGTTTTTGCAATAGCGGTGAATGAATTAAAGCTTTTGAAAAAAGACAGGGCTTCCGGAGCAAGCAATCAACTGGTTTTTATCAAAGATGTAAGCTTAAAACCTGAAGCCTACCGCTTGAAAATATCACCTAAACAAATAACCATTGCGGTTAACGATAAATTGGGCGCTTTCTGGGCTGTGCAAACATTAAAGCAATTAGCCGGCACAAATGCCTTTAAAACCAAAAACACCTGGACATTGCCTGCGCTCGAAATTAACGATCATCCTAAATTTTCATGGCGGGGTGTACATTTAGACGTTTCGCGCCACTTTTTTGATATGGCTTACCTGCACCGTTTTATAGACAGGCTTTCGTTTTATAAGTTTAATAAATTCCATTGGCATTTAACTGATGATCAGGGCTGGCGCATTGAAATCAAAAAATACCCTGAGCTTACTAATATTGGCGCATGGCGAAAATTAAATAACCAGGATTCGGCATGTTTAAAACTTGCAGAAACCAATCCTGATTACAAATTACCCGAAAAACACTTTAAGGTAATTAACGGAGAGAAAATGTACGGTGGTTTTTATACCCAGCAAGAAATCCGCGAGCTGGTAACTTACGCCGGAGCTAAGGGAATTGAAATTATTCCTGAAATTGATATGCCGGGTCACATGCAAGCCGCTACAAAGCAGTTTCCGTGGTTAACTTCTACAGGTTCAGTACAAAGGGAGAAAAGCTTTACCGATCCGATTTGTCCATGCAAGGAAACTACATTTGAGTTTGCTGAAAACATTTTTAAAGAGGTTGCACAGCTGTTTCCTTCAAAATATATCCATTTAGGGGCAGATGAAGTTGAAAAAAGCAGCTGGAAAAATATTCCGGAGTGCGAGGCTTTAATGAAACGCGAAAACCTTAAAAGTATTGATGAAATACAAAGTTATTTCGTTAAGCGGATGGAAAAATATTTCAATAGTATGGGTAAAAAATTAATTGGCTGGGATGAAATTTTAGATGGTGGTGTTTCGCCAACAGCTACTTTGATGTATTGGCGCACCTGGGTGCCAACCGCACCTAAACATGCAGCAGAAAAGGGTAATTATGTAATTATGACCCCTGGCGAATTTTGCTATTTTGACGCACAGCAAGATGCACATTCGCTGCAAAAGGTTTATGGTTTTAATCCCAAAGGCTTTGGTCTTAATGAAAAAGAACAGCAATTTGTTTTAGGCGGTCAGGCTAACCTCTGGACAGAGTACATCCCGTCTGAACAGAGATTGGAGTATATGCTTTTTCCTCGCTTGCTCGCCATGTCTGACGTTTTATGGGGGCATCAGCAAACTTTCGAAACCTTTAGCCGCAAAATGGATCAGCAGTTTGCAGTTTTAGATGCCATGCGTATTAATTACCGTTTTACCGATCTTAAAGGCTTTGCCGAAAATAATGTTTTTCTCAAATCAGCATACCTCAATATCGAAGCACCTAAAAATGCTGTTTTGCATTATACTATCGATGGAAGTACACCCAAAATTAGCTCGCCTAAATACATTAAGCAGATCTATATTGATAAAACCCAAACCATCAAAGCAGCTATATTTGGTGCTAATGGCAGAATGGGTGATGTTTTTACAGCAAATTACGTGCAAACTGATTATGCTGATGCGGTATTGCTTAAAAATCCAAAACCCGGTTTAAATTTTAGCTATTATCCTAAATTTTATAAAGTGGTAAACTTAATTTCGGAGGCCGATAAAACTAAAACAGCAACCACTGCAGCGATCGAAATTCCGGTTGAAGATAAAGCCGGAAGTTTTGCTACCCGCCACAAAGGTTATTTTTATGCTGCAGAAGATGGTATTTATTCATTTTTTCTCCGTTCGGATGATGGCAGTGTGTTGAAAATACAAAACAAAACCCTGGTTGATAATGACGGAATGCATTTTGCAATCGAAAAGTCTGCCCAAATTGCGCTTAAAAAGGGCTATCATCCTTTCGAGTTGCTGTTTTTAGAAGGCGGTGGCGGTTATACTTTGCAGTTAGAATATAGTGTGGGAACATCGAAACGCAAAGCAGTCTCTGCAGCCGATTTTGCTGTGGAATAATGGGGGGTAAAAAAGCTATGAGCTAAATTTCTAAAAAATAGCCATGAACGATATCGAATTTATCCTTTCGGAACTGAAAAGTATTAGTGAGCCCGATTATTTAAAGAAAATGGCTCATTTTGGGATCGATATTTCCAAAGCTTATGGCATCCGTGTACCTAATATCCGTAAATTGGCCAAACAGATTGGTAAGAATCAGGAGTTGTCGTTATTGCTTTGGGAAACGGGTTTTCATGAAGCACGCCTGCTGGCTACCTTCATTGGCGATTATAAACAAGTTACAGAGGTGCAAATAAACGCATGGGCAAGCGATTTCAGCTCCTGGGATATATGTGACCAGGCTTGTGGAAATCTTTTCGTTAAAACGTCTTATTTTAAGTCGAAGATTCTGGAGTTTACGCAAGCCGAACCTGAGTTTGTAAAACGAACTGGTTTTGTGCTCATGGCCGAAGCCGCCGTTCACCTTAAAAAAGAACCCAGCGAAACTTTTCTGACTTTTCTGCCCATCATAGAGCGCGAGGCTTACGATAACCGCAATTTCGCTAAAAAAGCCATTAACTGGGCCTTGAGGCAAATCGGTAAACGAAATGCATTCCTGCACGCGCATGCCATTGAAACTGCCAATAACATTCTTGCCCAAAATAACAAGAAAGCCAACTGGGTGGCTTTGGATGCTTTAAGAGAACTGAACAGCGATGCGGTGCTGACCAAAATTAATAAAGACTTCAGTAAAGACTAAAGCTTAAAGACCAAAGAGAGGCGGAAGGTTGGAAGGCGGAAGGTTGAAGGTGAAAGACCAAAGCTTAATGACCAAAGAGAGGTATAAGGCTGGAAGGCGGAAGGTTGAAGGTGAAAGACTAAAGCTTAAAGACCAAAGACTAAAGGTTTAAAGCGCACTCCAAACTCCCGGCTAAAAACTCCAAACTTCTTTCTTATCCTACATCAATGCACAGCTCCCCAACGTGTAGTAAATTTGTATCATAAACAAGAAAGGAAATTTATGTCACAGTTCATTTTGCACAAAGAAAACACCCGCGGTCATGCTAATCATGGCTGGTTAAATGCACACCACTCATTCAGCTTTGCTAATTATTACAATCCTGAAAGAATGCACTTTGGCGTGTTAAGGGTTTTAAATGATGACTTGATAGCTGGTGGAATGGGCTTTGGTGCTCACCCACACGATAATATGGAAATTATTACCATTCCATTGGCTGGTGCAATTGCGCACAAAGATAGCATGGGTAACTCGGCTTTAATTAAAAGCGGCGAAATCCAGGTAATGAGTGCTGGTACAGGCGTTAGTCACAGTGAGTTTAATGCCAATGCCGATGAGGAGCTGAATTTATTGCAGATATGGTTATTCCCTAACCAGAAAAACGTTACGCCACGCTACGATCAAAGAACTTTGGATGTGGCTGCCCGTCACAATAACTTTCAGCAAATCCTGTCGCCAAATGCCAGCGATGATAATGTGTGGATTCATCAGGATGCCTGGTTCTCGTTAGGTAAATTCGATGCCGGATTTGAAACCGAATACAAAATCAAAAAAGCTGGTAACGGTGTTTATGCTTTTGTAATCAACGGCGAGGTAACCATTAACGGTCAGGTGTTGAGCAAAAGAGATGGATTAGGTGTTTGGGATACAGATGCCATCAGCTTCACAGCCAACAGTGCCGATGCAGAAGTGTTGTTGATGGATGTACCAATGGAGTTAAGCTAGAAAATAATTTTTAACCAAACCTCGCAGGTTTTTTTAACCTGCGAGGTTTATTTGTTCGTGAAATATGCAAACCACTATACTTTACATCGGCCGTGATGCCGAAATTACTACCGTGATGGAGCGCCTGCTGAATGCAAGACCCGAATGGAAAGGGATATGTGTGTGTACCGATGAGGAAGCTGTTGCCCTTTGCGAAAAACAAAACTTCGATCTGGTTTTGCTCGGAAACGGAATTAGCCCCGAATGCGAAAAACTGCTAAGGACTAAACTTACCGCGCTTCAGCCTGGCTTAAAAATTATCCAGCATTATGGCGGGGGTAGTGGCTTGTTGTATGGGGAGATTATGTCTGCACTAAGCTAGGATTTCAATGATGATAGGATTTTAAGATCTGTGGAAGGATCGTTTACTGAGATGACACAAATCTTAGAGCGTATCTCCGAAATTTTTGTTGTCCGGGTGTTTTGTATTGTAAACTCTTTTAAAAGTTAAACTCCTGCTCCCAAAATTAATTAATAACCCTACTGGTAGTTTATAAGCCTCAAGATAGTTAATTGCCTGAGCAAGGTGAGCATCATTTAATTCTGATACCGCTTTCAATTCTAACATAATGTTGTTTTCAACAAAGAAGTCAACTCTTCGGGTTCCAATCTGGATACCATCGTAAAAAATGGTCATCGTCATTTCTCTTTTAAAACCCAAACCCTGTTTCTCCATTTCAATTGCGAGGGCTCTTTGGTAAATTATCTCTTGAAAACCAGAACCAAGAAAACTATGCACTTTCATTGAGCAACCTATAATGCTCCCGGTTAAATCACCATACTTCATAGTAATAAATAAAAATTTAAAATAAGAAATAGGGATTCTCTTTTAATCTAAGGTAAGCTATAAAATCTTAAAATCCAATGATCCTAAAAATCCTGTGTACTAGCTAATATAATCTCTATCCTCATCACTCAACTCCTTTTTATTTCCGGACGTTTGATTTTTACGTTCGATCTCATCGTCGTAACTGCTTACCGTTTTTCTTGGGCGGCCCACAACAAAGCCGATAATGAAACCGATGATGATGCAGATGCCAATAACCAAAAGTTTAGATACAGGAACAGTCGTAACCAGAAAATCAAAATCTACGGGTTCGGTATTCACCATTAAAAAAATGGTTAGCAATGCAGTTAGGATAATAATCGAAATTGTTTTTGCACTCATGGTTTAAAAGCTATAATTAAATGAAAACTCTAATATCGGATTTTGATTGTAAATCTGGTTAACAAAAACCAATCGCGCTCCTAAATCTACAACAGGCTGGTACCGCAAAAGGTTTACGCTCGTGTTTAATTCTACACCATAAGTTTTCGGGTCGTTAAAAGTAGTGCCCTTGCCAATGTTCTCGTAATGGCAAAATAAACCGGCCCTGAAATTCCTTACATACGCCAGCGGACCTATCTCCCAATCCGGAAAGGCAAATGGGAAACGGTAATTCAAAAGCAGGCTGTTTTGCAATTTACTTTTCGCCTGGATATTGTTGTAGCCATACACCGTTGCAATTTCGGTTGCGTACTGGTTTACACCTGTTGCCTGCTGGTAATTGAAGCTCGCCAGCACCGAATGGTTTTTGGCCAGTCCGGGGAAATACAGAAAACTTTCAAGCGCCAGTATTTCACCTTTCAGGTTTTGATCGAAAGGCTGATGGTTGTAGGTGAGCCTTAAAACCTGTGCCCACTTTGGTGCTATATCTCTTTCGGTGGTGCGCACGCTGTGGTTAAAAGTAAAATTATATTCCATCGGAAATTTGAGCTTGGTGATGAAATTGGCAGGCATGTTCTCCGGTTGGTAACGTTGCGTAAAACTGGTGGCCGCATTTAATGTAAAAGCATAGTTCTCGTTACGCGCATTAAACGAAAGCGGAAGCGATGCATTCAGCTTGATATAGTGCTCGCGCCAATCGCCTTGCTGTACCGCATTTTTAGCGCGGTAGAACGTACGTTTAGGTCTGTTGCGGTATAAGACGCTCAATACCGGGTAAAGTGCTTTATAGCTAATATCTGCTGTGTATTCGAAGCGCTTTAAATCGCGGTGGTATTTTGCTCCCGTATAAAAATCCATCGTGTTTAATAAATTGTTCGATTCGAGTTGCAGGCCAAACACATATTCGTTATCGATAACCGGAATGATGCTGTGAACACTGAAAAGATTGAGCGCTGTGTGGTAGCGTTTCGTTTCGTAGGTGCTGTCGGGAATGTTTTCGAAAACGTTGCCTACCTGTTCTTGCTTTTCGGCTGCTGCGGCAAAATCAACAAAGGCATTTTCACCTGCAGGTTTTTCTTCAATCTGCTTTTCGGCAATCTCGTAGCCGTTAATTTTGTAATCGTTGAAAACTATTTTTCCGTCACCACTTTCGGAGGGATTAAAGGCGCCGTATTTAGATGCGCTTAATGCATTAATTTTTTTAGTGCGAATGTCAATATCGTAAATATTATCGATGCCGTTGAAGTGCGCGTTAAAGGCAATCTTATCGCCAATAAAAACCGGTCGACTCAATTGCTGTCTGCTGTTTTCGATCAGTACAGTTTTTTGCTCACCATCTTGCAACCATAAATTTTTTCCTTTTTCGTTAACACTGATGTAGGTAATTTTTTTTCCTGTCTCATCGAAGGCCGGAGTCTGGATAATTTCATTTCTGGGGTTGGGGTAAGTTTTTAAAATCTGTCCGCTTAAAGCATCAAGTTCTACCAGGTTAAACTGGTTGTTTAATGCTACGCTTGCCGCAACTATTTTCTTTCCATCGTTAGAAAGACTGGGAGAGAAGAGGCGACTTTTACTGCTTAATTTTTTAAATTTTTTAGTCCGCATATTGTACGAACAGATGACGCTGTAGCTGCGCTGTTTGTAGCGCGGATCGTAACGGATTTCGTCCCAAACCACAACCTCATTTTTATAGCTGAACCAGGGCTGTTCCTGATAGCCAATTCCGAATAATTTTTCTTCCGATTTATTTTCGTTTATAACCACAAAATAACGAGCATCTGTTTTACTTTCTTTAAGGGCTAAAATTTGTTTTTGATTAAGCCTTATCGGTAAAAAATAATTCGTAGCCAAAGCTGTTTTTTTATTCAAACTTGCATAGCTTTCTGTAGCTGATTTTTCTTCCTGTATTTTCCACTTTTGGGCAACCCGGTCCTGAACCGATAGAAAATATTTTCTGGTGTTTGTTTGGGTGAATTTTTTTAAGCTGTTCGAAAAAGGGTAAGGTCTGGCTGGTCTTTTTCTGATGTCGCCCAGCAAGCTGTCGGAAATGAACTGTCCGTATTTTTCTTTCATGTTAGCCACCATCAAATAACCGGTTTGGTAGTAGCCCGGGGTAACGTCTTTGTTCGATCCGAAATAGGCTTTACTGTAGCTGATTTTTTTGCCTTCCAAAAGTGAGGCCCGGTAAGGCATGATCCAGTTGGGCTGCCGGCCACGTCCCGAGTAGGTCAGCGCGGTCTCGTTCACAACCGCATCGCCCTCGAAAAACCAGGTAGGTATGGCTGCCCCAAAGTAAGCGAAGTAAACCAACTCGGGGAAGGGGTGTGCTTGTGTTCCTGTCAATTTGTCAAACTGTGCGATGTGCCTGAGCTCATGTACGGCGAGGTTGTTTAGCCAATCCTGACTATCGAAAAACTGAGGGGGGGTAGCATAGAATTCCGACTTCTTTGGAGCCAGCTGTACGAAGCCGTTTGCAACAGTTCCTCGGTTCTGTAATAGGAGCGGAATACTGGTTTTTTGCTGCCTTAAACCCAGTCCTATTTTGGGGTAAATGTAGGGTAGGGTATTGGCCATTCTTTGGGCTTCTTTTTCAAGTTCACTGGGATAGATGATTTTAAAGCCACCCGATAAAATGTAGTTCCATTTTACACTAAGTGGGTTTTGTGCAGTACTGAAAATCTGCCCAAAAACAGATGGTGAAATAAAACTTAAACTAAGCGCACTTAAGTAGCTGATAATTAATTTTTTGTTTACATTTTTTAAATTCATCTAAAATCTTTGCTAAAATATTTAGTATTTCAAAATTTTCAAGTCAGCCAATTTGTTAATTTTTAATTTAGCTGTTGTTGTATAAATTATTGATTTTTAGTTATTAATAATTTTTACCTAAATTGATTAAATATTGTTTTTACTGAAAAATTTCTCCAAAAAATATGCCTTAATTGATCTTATTAAAGCATTTTGTTTCTGTTGTGATTTGACGGTTTAATTTACACTTATTAATCGATTTTCTTTGAAAAAAAATCTCGCTATTTTGAAAAATGTATAGCTGCGTCATGAATTTTTGGATTGAAAAAAGCAAAGAAAATCAGTGTAAATACGGCTTTTGTGTGCCTGTTTTTAGTGTGAAAATGAGGCCTTATGTCTAAGGCTTATCCAGTCATTTCAGACTTGAATAAGGATTAAAAACAGGTGCTTTTTGTATGGTAATACTGTTGGGTTAACCTGGGTTTTACCACCCAGCTAAACGCCGAACTTGTACTTTTTGTAGGCAGTATGTGATTTTGTTTCGGAGAATAATTATCGTATTGGTGACAAAATGTCTGTTCTTTTTGAGTGCTGTTTGAGCTGGGGTTTTAGTTTCGTAACCGGGGACTTCGGGGTGAAGTCCCGGCTTTTGGTGAAGTTTTACCCTTTTGATCAGATCGTTTTTAATACTGATTTTAGTCTCTGATCAATGCTTTTTACCGGAAAAACAGATCAAATTTCTTGCCCGAAAAAGCTCATCGACCATCGAAATTGTATATTTTTTACTGGTTTTAAAGCCGGAAATTGGGATGAAATTCAATTTGTAATGCCATTTCCTTGCGATATTCATCAGGTACGGCTATATTTTGAAGTTTTTTAATGTTCGGTTGTTTTTGGGTTTAAAAGTGTATTTAAAGTACTTTTAAGTGGGTTTCTGCTGTGATTTTATAAGTTTTGTTTGGTTTGGATTTTTGTTGGGAAAGGTGTTGGATTATTGATCTATTTCGGCTAATAACTGCCAAAAACGAGCTGACTTTAAGCTGTATTTTTAGTGTTTTTGAGTGCCTGAGTTTGTCTTTTGGGAGTGTGTAAAATGATGCTTCTGTTGGAATAAATGCCGGTGGTACGACTCGACGGTTTAAATAACTTATGAAGTTATTGTTCTATTCTTCTTTTCAGTTGGTACAGAATAGAGTTCAATACCTGCTCTTTCGATTGATTCTTTTCGGCTAATTAACTGGTATTTTGTTGTGTTTTTTTGAGCCTTTTATTGTGGTTTTACTTTCCGTTAACGCGGTTTGTGATGCCTTATTCTTCCAGGTTATTAATGATAGATAATGAGATTTTGTCTGCCGAATTTTTTATTTGAATTCATTTTTTTTCAGCTCGATTTGTTGTTGGTTTTGTTGCTGTTTTTTACTCCTGTTTTGTTGGTTGTATTTTTTGTTATTATGAGGTTGTTTTTGTCGTTTTATATGAGGATTGGTGGGGTGTTTTGACGATGGTTTTATGGTGCGATATTTTGTTTTTTTCTCTGTTTATATACTTTGTGTCGTTGGCTTTTCAATATGATTTTGTATGCTAGATTTTTCGATTAATTAGGACGATTTTTAGCTTTCAATATCGAGCTCGTTTGTGTTTTGTTATCTGTATTTTGGTTAGTTTATTTAGTAGAGGTTAAGCTGCTTTTTAAGTTGTTTTGTTACAGACTATTCATCGTTTTATTGTGGGAGTATTGATTGCAGTTTATTAAATAATTTCTGATTGTGATTGCTTGAATGAGGATTGAAGTTGCACTGACTTATTGTTATGGGTATCTTATTTTAGAAGAACTGTTAAGTTATTTTTTTTTCGTTTATTGCGGTTAAATATTTGCGAACGGTAGAGCAATTTGTGCGTTTTTATTTTGGTTCATTTTTATTGTGTTACATTCTTTTTAATAGCCAGTAAAATGATTTTTATAGACTGCTATTTGATTCGTTTTGCCTGGATTGGGAAGGTTCATAAGAGAACAATTGATAAAGTATTTGTGGTCGCTCTGTATACACTTCTTCCTTGCTGATCGATTAGGTTTTCGTGGTTGTAGGCTTGAAATCTTTTCGGTTTTTAAGGTATCTTTGTTCTGATATTACTTTGCATGGGCCAGTTAGTTGGTGTTAATTTTTCCCGCAGATTTAACAGATCTTATGCGCAGATATAGGGCAGGTAACAAGCACAGTTTAATCAGAAAATTAAGCGTTATTTGCACTGCTGTAACGCTATACTTTTATCTTTTTGTTCTGTCAGTATTATTCTCCTTTGGGGCGTTTACTGCTCGCAAAAATTCAAATCTGAAAATCAGGTGGTGGTTATTTTGACTTGAACGCTTATAAATTTATCAGGTTATAAAAATAAGCTAAGTTATTCCCTATTACTCATTATTTATACCTGTAGATTGAGTTTGTGGTACCGCGCTGATGCTACAGAAATTGCATCTTTTTAAAGTGTAAATTCGATAGCGGAGTGTGCTTACGAGCTGGTAACTACAGCTTGTTTTTTCTTTTTTTGTAGATGGGGTAAAGGAAGATTGAGCCCAGAATAATCGTTGCGCCAATGTAAAATCCACCTGTCATCTGCTCTTTGTTTTGAAAGAAAATGAAGGCTAATAAGATGCCGTAAACTGGTTCCAGATTGGTAATGAGCGCAACTCTGAAAGCCGATAAGGTACGCATTACCGATACGCCTGCAACGTATGCAACAGATGTGCAGAGCGTACCTAAAAGGGCAAGGTAGAACCAATCGCTGGTACTTAAATTAAAGTGCATACTCAATAAAGAACCATCGTAAAGACGGTATAAAGTAATCCAGAAAAGGCCGCCCAATAATTCGTAAAAACCTATAATTGAAGGCTCACTTTTTTGAACCAGTGTTGAATTGATGATCGAAAAAAGACTCGAAGCTACCGCTGCAAGTAGTCCGAAAATAATGCCTAAAGTATATTGCCCTTCAAATTTAAAGATCATATAAATCCCTAAAATAATCAGTAAACCGATTAAAATATCGCCCATTTGTATTGGCTGTTTTTTAATCAGTGGCTCTAAAATAGCGGTAAATAAAGTGAAGGAAGAAAGGCAAACCAGTGTTACCGATACGGTAGAAACTTTAATGGCATGGAAGAAAAATATCCAGTGTATGGCTACAATTGCACCCGTTAAAAAGAACTGAATAAATTGTGTTCGGGTAATCTTGATATTCTTTTTAGTGATTAAAAACCAGGCGAAAAGTGTAGCTGCAGCAATTAATACCCGGTACCAAACCATAGGTACGGCATCAATAGAAATTACTTTGCCCAGTACGCCGGTAAAGCCCCAAACAAAAACGGTAAGGTGAAGAATGAGCAGGTTCTTTTTGGTAGCGTCCATTGTTATTTTGGCGCTTTTCTAAGCAGGTAAAAACCCAGTAAGCCAAAAAATATGGTAGGCATAATTACCGCCGCAAATGGAGGGAGCCCGCCCTTGGTAGAGAACATTTGTGTAAACTGATTAAATACGATATAAGCGAAGCTAATGAAGATTCCGATACCTAAAGATACCCCAACGCCTCCACGTACTTTACGCGAGGACAGAGCCACACCAATTAAGGTAAGTACAAAGGCCGAAAGCGGGTGCAGGTAACGTTTGTATTTTTCAAACTGGAGATCGTTCATAACGCCAGTTCCGCGGATTTTTTCTTTTCTGATCTTATCCGACAGCTCTTTCGTAGTCAGGTTTTGCACCACGTTATCATAGGCTGAAAAATCATCCGGACGCATATCCAGTATCGTATCTTTAAGCTTGCCGTTACCGTAAATCATCGTCTCTTTTAAGCCTTCAATCTTACGGATAGAGTAATTGGTTAATTGCCATTTGCGCTTAAGCGAGTCCCATTTAATGTTTTCAGCAACAATCTTTTTCGTTAGTACATCACCGCTGAAGTTATCCAGCGAGAAGCGGTAGCCTGAGTTGGTTTTGTTGTCGAAATTATCAATATAGATATACGTTTTATCATCCAGTTTCATGTGGATGTTCGATTTCGTAGAAGGGTCGTTACGCTTTACATAAGTGTTTTCAAAGCGGTTTTTTAACGTATTGGTGTAAGGTAAAATGTAAAGGTTGGATAATAAGTTTGCCGAGAAAATGATGCTTGCAGATATCAGATAAGGGAATAAAAAGCGGTTAAAGCTTACCCCTCCACTTAATATGGGTACAATTTCCGTTTGATCGGCCATTTTAGCCGTAAAGAAAATTACCGCAATAAAATTGATCAGCGGCGAGAGCATATTTACGTAAAAGGGGATGGATCCGGCGTAATATTTGGTCAGGATGCCCCAAAAACTAAGCCCGCTCTTCATAAAATCGTCCATCTTTTCAGAAAGGTCGAACACTACAATTATGATCACAAAAATGGCCAGTGTATATATAAATGTACCTAGGTATTTGCCGATAATGTACCGATCAATAATTTTAATGTTGCCTTTGATGATGTTCATTTTATAGCTTATTGCCTAATACTTTAACCATTTTGTTTTTCCATTCGTAAAATTCGCCCGCAATAATCTTCTCTCTGGCCTGTTTTACCAGCCATAAATAGAAATGCAGGTTATGTAAGGTTGCAATTTGCGCGCCCAGCATTTCATTGCTGTGTACCAGGTGCCTTAAATAGGCTTTAGTGGTTACCTGATCTGCATGGAGGTCGCTTTCCGCATCCAAAGGAGAAAAATCGTTCTCCCATTTTTTGTTCCTGATGTTGATAATCCCATTTCTGGTAAAAAGCATGCCATTTCTTGCATTTCTGGTCGGCATTACGCAATCAAACATATCAATACCCAGTGCAATATTCTCCAATATGTTAATCGGAGTACCTACGCCCATTAAATAACGTGGTTTATCAGCTGGTAATATATTGCATACTACTTCTGTCATGGCGTACATTTCTTCAGCAGGTTCACCTACCGATAAACCGCCTATGGCATTACCTTCGCGGTTCATGCTGGCAATAAATTCGGCCGATTTTACCCTTAAATCTTTATATACCGAGCCCTGAACAATGGGGAAAAGTGTTTGATCGAAGCCGTATTTGGGCTGGGTGTTATCAAAATGCGTACAGCAACGCTCTAGCCAGCGGTGCGTCATTTTAATAGAATTTGCCGCATAAGTGTAATCACAGGGATATGGCGTACACTCATCAAAGGCCATAATGATATCGGCACCAATGGTACGCTGGATATCCATGGCATATTCTGGCGTAAAAAGATGTTTCGAACCATCAATGTGCGAACGAAAAGTAACGCCTTCTTCCTTAATTTTACGAACTTTACTTAAAGAATACACCTGATAACCACCGCTATCGGTTAAAATCGGGCGGTCCCAGCCAATAAATTTATGTAAACCACCGGCTTTTTCAAGGATATTGAGTCCGGGTCTTAAGTAGAGGTGGTATGTATTTCCAAGAATGATTTTTGCGTCAATATCATCTTTTAGCTCGCGCTGGTGTACGGCTTTTACCGTTCCGGCTGTGCCCACAGGCATAAAAATGGGGGTTTGTATTTCGCCATGGGCAGTGGTTACTGTTCCGGCTCTGGCTTTAGATAGTGGATCGTTAGCCTGTAAACTAAATTTCATAATATGTTTTTCCTCGTCAAAAATCTGCCAAAAATAGCAAAAATTGAGGGCATATTTTTGTTTAATTTTTTATCAACATAAAAGTGTTTTACAGATTAAAAATGAGAAATTTGCGCCTATTTATTTTACCATCGTGATATTAACCCCGCTTGAAATTATTCTGCTCTCGATACTGGGCTTCTGCCTTTTAGTTCAGCTTTATTACGTACTGTTTGTTCATTTAAAGCTGGCGAGGGTAAGTATAGAAGAAGTGCCCTTATCGGCCAGAAAACCCATTAGTGTAATTGTTTGCGCCCGGAACGAAATTGCAAACCTGCAGCAATATCTCCCTGTTTTACTGGAGCAGGATTATCTTGAATTTGAGGTAGTTGTGGTTAACGATCGCTCGTGGGATGGCACTGAAGAATTTTTAGAAGCTTTTGAAAAGAAACACCGGAACCTTAAAGTAGTTAAAATTTTAGATAACGATAAGTTTATAGCAGGTAAGAAATTCGCCGTTACCATGGGAATTAAAGCGGCTAAATACGACTGGTTGGTATTTACCGATGCCGATTGTATGCCTGCATCTGACAACTGGTTAATGGATATGCAGCAACCTGCTGATGAGCAGACCGAAATCGTACTGGGCTATTCGCCATACCTGAAAAAGAGAAGCCTGTTAAATGCGTTGATCCGTTTCGAAACCTTTTTTACTGCAGTTAACTACCTTTCTTTCGCGCTAAAAGGTATGCCTTACATGGGCGTTGGACGGAACATGGCATACAAAAAATCGCTTTTTTTCAAACATAAAGGTTTTGCAGCGCACATGCATATCCCTTCGGGTGATGACGATTTGTTTGTAAATGCGCATGCCACCGCTTATAATACCGAGGTGCGCTTGCATCCCGATAGTCATGTGTGGAGTGAACCAAATAAGACCTGGGCTGGTTATTTGCGTCAAAAGAAACGCCATTTCGGAGCTGGAAAGCTATACAAACCGAAACACAAGTTTATTTTAACGGTTCAGATCGTATTTCAGTTTTTGTTTTATGCATTTTTCGCCGGCTGCATGTTTTTAAGTCGCGAAGCACAGTATGTAGCCTTAGGAATCTTTGTGTTGAGCATCATTATCAGGTGTTTTATCTATCCAAAACTACTTAAACGGTTAAACTATGGCGATTTACGTTGGTGGTTCCCGATTTTAGATATACTTTTGTTTCTGTTTTTAATCCTGAACGGATTTTTATCCATGTTCGGTAAGAAAAATGTAAAGTGGAAATAATTCATAATCCTTTAGTTATTGCAATATGCCTGATGTAAAGCCAGATATCATTTTAAAATATTTTCCTGACCTAAGCGAAAAACAGCTCGAGCAGTTTTCGCGGTTGTTTGATTTATATAGCTTCTGGAATGCGCAGATCAATGTAATTTCGAGAAAAGATATTGAAGAACTGTACGAGCGCCATGTGCTCCACTCATTGGGTATAGCTAAGATCTGCACGTTTAAAGCAGGCGAATCCGTACTGGATGTAGGTACTGGAGGTGGCTTTCCGGGTATTCCATTGGCTATTTTATTTCCTGAAACACAGTTTTACCTGGTCGATTCGATCGGTAAGAAAATTAAGGTGGTTAAAGAAATTGCTACTGCATTGGGTTTAGAAAACCTGCGTGCCGACCATTTAAGGGCCGAACAAGTTAAAGAAAAATTCAATTTCGTAGTTTCTCGGGCGGTTACCCGTCTGGGTGAGTTTTATCCCTGGATACAAGGCAAGTTTAAAAAAGACTCGCTTAACGCCATTCCAAACGGTATTTTGTATTTAAAAGGCGGCGATTTGGCCGAAGAGATTAAGGAATCAAAACTGAAAGCAGAATTGTATCCGCTTTCAGCTTATTTTGAGGAAGATTTCTTTGAGACTAAATACGTGGTGTATGTACCGCAGTAGTTATTGCTTTTTGATTGGGCGACCTACCACTGAAATTTCTTCTACAGGAATTACATTTACTTTTTTAACCGGGATTGTATTTTTATTGCCTCCAGTTTGGTAGCCGAGAATGGTTACCGATTTTAATCCCTTTTGTTCTGCTGGTGAAGTACTTGTAATAGATTGTGCAGCACTATTGTCGTTGGTTACAGAAATGCTGGTAATGGTTTCGCTGTCATTTCCATTTTTTGCCCCTTTTTGCTCAACTGGCGGCGGCGGAGGAGGTACTGGTTTTCTGCTTTTTTTTGATCTTGGCCCAACCGGTGGAGGTGGAGGTACTGATTTCTCATCTCTAAAAACCACAGGTGGTGGTAATCTTTTAACATCCTTTTTAACAACCGGTGGCTGAAAACGAATCTCTCTTACTTTCGGTTTCTCTTTCGAGGCATTAGGTGCTACTGGTGGTGGTGGCGGTAGTTTTTTCCTTTCCGCTTTTTTTCGCGTTGTATCCTGTGCTGCAAATGTTAGGCTTTCTTTTTTCTGTCCAAGTTGGATGGTACCATAGTCTTTTGTAAATGCCCTAGTGGATAAACAGAGCATAAACCCGGTTATCGGGATGATGAACAGCAGTTTGAGCCTTGCCCATTTTGCCGATTTAGTTTGATTTAACATACTTATTCTATTTTTTAATAATGACGAGTTAAAAAAATGATTGGTTAAGCTAACTTTCTGATTACCATACGAATTTTGGATCAGGAACATGGCGTACTCGTATTTGGCGATATCTTTATTGGTTGTTACTTCGTCTGCCAGGTATTCGTGAATGAGCTTGATATCGTTTTTAATGAGATAGGTTATCGGATTAAACCAGCTGGAGATTTGGATCAGTTCGAATAACAGAATATCCAGGCTGTGTTTTTGTTTGATATGAACCATTTCATGTTTTAAAATGGTTGTTTTCTGATCTAGTTCGGGATCGATAAACAGGAAATTGAAGAATGAAAATGCCATTTTAGAGTTTTCTATTTCAATTAAGGTAATTCCATTTTCTCTGGTTTTTTTTGCCTTTCTAACAATGCTTTGAAGGCGGCGTAATCCGATACAAATTTTTATAATTAAGCCCACTGAGATGATGCCATACAATAACAACAAGCCATTTTCCAGGGTAAAAAGTGAAGGGGTTTCTGGAAGCTCTGTAAATGTGGCATAACTGATTAGCACTTCTTTTTTCAAAAATCCCAACTGAAAAAACGGGAGCATAAAAGCCAGTACTGAACTGAAAATGAGGTAATACCTGTTTAAACCATAAAATGTATCATGGTGCAGGAACAATCTATAAAAACCGTAAAATATTACGAGATACAGATTGGCTTCGAGTAAGTAATATAGCCAGTTCATCACTTGTTGTTTTTAAGTTTTTCTGCCAATTGGATAATTTCATCCAGTTCCTGGGTACTCATACTTTTATCCTTTACCAGAAATGAAACCAGGCTTTCGTACGAGTTTTCGAAATAATTGTTCATCACTTTGTTTAAGGCAAAGCGTTTATAATCAGTTTCTTTGATAATAGGGAAGTAGATGTAGGTATTACCAATGGCTTTATGGTCGACAAAACCTTTGGTTTCTAAAACCCTGATTACCGTTGAAACCGTATTGTAAGCCGGTTTGGGTTCGTTCATCTTCTCGATTACGTCTTTTACCAGGGCTTCGCCCATTTCCCAAAGGATGAGCATAATCTGTTCTTCTGCTTTTGTGAGTTCTTTTATCATAGCAACTATTTTTGTAGTTCGGTTAAATGAAGTTAATACTATAAAACTAGTTTACAAACTATTTTTATAGTATTGTTTTTAATTAATTGATAATCAGATAATTATTTTTAATTGAAAATATTGACGCATAAAAAAACCTGCAGGTTTGCAGGTTTTAATCTTTTAATGGCGTGTGACTAAGGAATAATTAAAATTTATTTGATTTTTGAGGATTATCCATCATAATCATCTTGTCTTTAAGCAATTGCTGCAACCCGCTTTGTGCATCAATACGTTTTACCACATCCAATACCACACTGGCTGCTTTGCTAAAAAATGCCGGGGTAATGGTACTATACTCATCTGTAGCTTTGTGGTAATCTTTATGATCTTCTACACCAAAATACAAAAAGGGGATATTTTTGGCATTAAATGCACCCTGATCACTCTGATTGGTCCAATCGTCATGCCCTTGTTTAGGGTCATCGTGTCCTAAACTTACTTTAATATTGGTTCGGGTGGTATCGATGTATTGCTTTAAATCCGGATACTTAAAAGTGCCACAGACGTACAATTCGCCTTTATCGCTATGGCTAATCATATCCATATTCAGGTTAATGGCAATGTTATTAACAGGCACCGGAGGATTAGCTACAAAAGCCTTTGCACCCTGCAGCCCCATTTCTTCAGCATCAAATGCAGCAAAAATAATGGTATTGTTGGGTTTGTTTTTGGCAAAGTAGGCTGCAATTTTTAACAATCCGGCTGTACCTGATGCATTATCGTCGGCACCATTAAAAACTTCATCTTTAACCACACCTAAATGGTCGTAATGTGCCGAAACTACAATTACATTGTTGCCTTTCCCGGGGATGTAGCCAATAATGTTGGTACCATTTATTTTGGCACTGTTCCTGCTGTTAAAAGTAAACTCCTGCGCATAATTAACATGTTGCGGATAGGATTTTAAACCCAGTTTCTGAAAACGGGCAATGATGTAAGCCCGCGCCATTTCAGCACCTTTGGTGCCTGTTTTCCGGCCCTGATAAGCATCTGATGAAAGCACCTCAACATCTTTTAACAGTTGCGTATCGGTTTTTTCGTTACTGCCGGTACTTTGGTTCTTTACTGATGAGCAGCAGCTTAGCATCATGGCTAAGGGGATGATATAGAGGATTTTCATATTTTATGATATAATGAGTTAGAGTCGTCTCGATCTGATAGCTATTGGATGTAGCATCGCGAAATGCTTGTCCATTGTTTGCAGGGAGAAATCGGCTAGCTAGATTTCTCGGCTGCGTTGCACTTCGCTCGAAATGACGGATTATTTACTTAATTTTCTAAAGATATTAATTATTGGCGTATAGCAATGAAAACGCTGTTAAAAGCATTGTATTGCGTTTGTAAACCTGATGGAAACGGCAGACCGAGCTTTTGCGAGGCTATAGTGTACAGCAGGACTGAAGACTGTAAAAAGCTGTTGCTTTCATTTTCAAATTGAAAAAAAACATAAAAATATTACCAACCTTTAGCCGGCAGGCGTCAATGCCTGAAATACAGATTTCGCTTTGGTCTTTATACTTTAGTCTTTAAGCTTTTACGCAGCTACTTCTCTTAAATCCACAGCAACTACGCGCGAAACACCTTGCTCTACCATGGTTACGCCATAAATAATATCGGTACTGGCAATAGTACGTTTATTATGCGATACAATGATGAATTGCGACTGATCGGAGAATTTACGGATAATATTGTTGAATTTATCGATGTTGGTATCGTCCAGTGGCGCATCAACCTCGTCAAAAATACAGAATGGGGCTGGCTTTAACAGGTAAAGCGAAAACAGCAATGCCGTTGCCGTTAAGGTTTTTTCACCACCCGATAACTGGTTGATGGATAGTGGTCTTTTGCCTTTCGGACGCGCTATAATATCAATATCGGCTTCTAAAGGATTGTGGATATCCGATAAAATCAGGTCGCAGCTGTCTTCATCGTTAAATAAAGAACGGAAAACCACAATAAAATGCTCGCGCGCCTGGGTAAAGGCCTGCATAAATTTGTCTTTTGCAGTATCGTCTATCTCTTTGATGGTTTGTAAAAGATCGGTTTTAGCCGCATTAAGGTCTTTTTTCTGGTTTTGGATAAAGACATAGCGCTCTTCCATTTCCTTAAAGGCCTCCATGGCCATCGAGTTAATGGCTCCAAACTCATCGAGCTGGCGTTTCATTTTTTCTACCTTCTGGCGGATTTCAAATTCACTTTCCAGTGTCTCAACAGCGGTTTCTGTTTCTAAAAGATCATTAATATCAATGTTGAATTCAACTGCCAAACGCTCTTTCAGTGCGTTGAGATCAATTTTTAAAGCGTTCTTTTTATCCTTAATTTCCGTTAAAAGGAAATCGGTTTCCTCGCGGTTTTTGCGGATGTTGGTTAAATCGGTTTCTACCTGATTGATACTACCCTTAATCTCGAAATATTCTTTTTCTGCTTCTGCAAGGCCTTTTTCCATGTCCTCACGCTGCTGGTACATCTCTAAAAGAGTGTCGTCGTTCAGGTCGGTGTGTTGCAGGGTTGCTGTAATTTGGGTAAGCGCTTCCTGTAATTCTTTATCGTTTTGGGCAATGCGCTTGTTTAGCGCTTCTTCCTGCACAAAACGGTAATCGAGGTCTTTTTCTAAACCCGATAACTTGTTTTGTTGCTGGTGAAAACGGAGGTTATCCTGATTGTATTTACCCGCATTATCGTTTACCAGATCGGCAATTTCCTGATAATTCAGCTGTTGTTCCTGCAGGTTAATGTGGTCTTGCTGCTGCTTTTTTTGCAACTCTACCAATGCAGGCAATTTTTCTGAAAGCGATTTTTCTATCGATACAATTTTCTGCGCGATATCTGTTTTACGGTTTTCGCTCGTGGTAATAAACTCCTGGTACTGATCGCGACGTGTTTGAACAGAAATATGCTCGTTGTTTAAACGGTTCATTTCCTGTTGCAAAGCATTGATCTGGTTAATTTTCGATGCTTCTTTTAAGTTGAAAATCTGATCGGTTTCGGCCTTAATGGCTTCATTATATTTATTAATCAGCGATTCGGAAGCTTTAATCTCTTTAGCTAAATTTTCTAAATTCTTAGCGCGGCCAATCCTTTTTCCTTCAAATAAACCTACAGAACCACCAGCCAAAGTAAATTTGGTTTGTGCGTATTTTCCGTTTTTGGCCAGCACGGTTAAGCTATCGCCCGGTGTTGCTTTAAAACGGTTTTCTTGTTCGTTAACAGCGATATACACGTTTTGCAACAGCAAAGTGCAAAGATGCTGGTACTTTTTATCAACTTCGGTTACCGATAAAGCCGATACCAAGCCTTCATGTTCGGCCAGGTTAGGAGTTTTACCTGGAATGTTTTCTAAAATAAAGAAATTGGCACGGCCACGGCTGGCATCTGTCAGGAGGTTAATGGCCTCAACGGCATCTGCATATTTCTCAACCACATAATGGTTCATTACCGGCTCCAGATAATTTTCTATAGCAATGCGGTAATCTTCGTTACAGAATAAAATATCAGAGAGGAGCAGGGCTGTTTTAGCAAAAGAAGTGTTTTTCTTTAAGAAACGGATCGATTCAGGGAAACCCTCCAGACTGTCAACCAGCGATTTAGTGAGGTTGTATTCGTTTTGTTTGGCATCCTTTTTCCGGTTTTCTGCCGTTAGTTTTTCCTTATTAGAACTTAGGTTCGCTTCCGAAGTAGCCAATTGGGTTTTCAATACCTCTTCAGCTTCGGTAAGGTTTTTAATGTTGGCCTGCTTTTCCCTTACCTGAATATCAAGCTCGGCCAAAGCATGGTCAAAGGCCTTTAATTCTAAGGTTTTGGTTTCGGTATCATCAACATTTCGGTTGGTTTCCTGTACCAGGGCATCTTTCTGGATATTAAAAATATCAATTTCCTTCTGCGACTGATACACTGTACTTTGCAGTTCATTTAGCGATTTTAAGAGGTTATCGATCCGGTTTTTCTCGGTTTGCTGTTGCTCACGGAGGGTATCCAAAGTCGATTTTAGCACCTTTAAATCAGATTCGAGGCGGTTAAAAACCTCCGTTTCGGTTAAAATTTCCTCATTTAAACGCTTAATGTTGTATTTAATGTGGTTAACCTGGTTTTTATCTTTTTCCAGCTCGCCAGATAAACGGGTTTCTTTTTCCTGTAAAAAACGCATCTGTTCGTTTTTCACCTTTTTTTCGCTCTCGTAAGCGCGTATTTTAGAAACGAACTCGTTGGTGGCCTTTTGTTGTACAGAAAGGTTTTTCTCCTGACTGATGCTGCCGACTTTAAGTTTCTGTAACTCTGCTTCGCCGGTGTCTATTTTGGTACTCAGCTCGGTGCGGTTAAGCATTTGCTGCTGTTCCTGTGTTTCGAGAGCGCCTAAATCAGTACGGAAAAAGGCAATGCGGTGCGCAGCCAGTTGTATGCTCAGCTCGCGGTATTGTTCTTTCAGCTTATAGTAACGTTCTGCTTTACGCGCCTGGTTTTCAAGTGTTTTCAGGTTCTTTTCAATCTCGAAAAGTAAATCTTCTACACGCTCTAAATCGGCCTCGGTATCTTTTAGTTTCCCAAAGGTTTGTCTTTTGCGGAGTTTATATTTCGAAATGCCCGATGCTTCTTCGAACAACGACCTGCGGCTATGCTCTTTGTTGGTGATAATTTCATCGACCATTTTCAGCTCAATAATCGAATAACTGTCAGAGCCGATTCCGGTATCCAGAAATAAATCGGTAATATCTTTTAACCTGCACTGCACATCGTTTAAGCGGTATTCGCTATCGCCGTTCCGGTACAACTTTCGGGTTACGGTAACCTGCGAATATGCGGTAGGTAAGATGTTTTTGGTGTTATCGAAACTGAGCGAAACTTCGGCAAGTTGTGCCTGTTTACGGTTTTTGGTGCCATTGAAAATGATGTTCTCCATCTTTTCTGAGCGGAGTGCTTTGGTGCTTTGTTCGCCCAAAACCCAGCGCATGGCATCAATTACGTTCGATTTTCCACAACCATTAGGACCCACAATAGCCGTAACCCCTTCATTAAAGTTGATGGTTACTTTATCGCCAAAGCTCTTGAAGCCCTTGATTTCTAACTTGGTAAGTTGCATGGTTGGTATTCGGAAAAACCGACCCCAATATTAAGGATAATTTTGGGCTTTCGGGGCAACAAATTTAAAAAAATAAGCCATATTTGGTCGTAGAATCAATTTATGGATATAACATCTTTTTATACAGGCTATCGTACAGCACAGGGTGATAAAATTTACCTGGGTGATAAAATCAGGGGTAAGTTTTTCTACAAAATGCAGGTTCAGTACGAGCTGGAAACGCAGTCTTTTGTACTGGTATCGCAGAACCCGCAATCGCCTTACAGAAAATACCTGGTGTCTGATCTGGAAAAAATTAGTGGTTTAAGTATTGTTGGCAATCAGCTGTTTTTTAAAGAGCCGAAAGTAGGAGAAAAAGTTAAAATTACTGTTGATAATAAAGGGGATGATTTTCCCTTTGGTTGTTTGGTAGAGGTTACCGAAGTTAAAGATGAATGGAATATAACGGCTAAATCTTTAGCTAACGGCCAGTTCGTACAGCTTAAAAGCGGTGAGTTTTTAGAGGATAGGGCTGGTTGGTAGGGAAATACGCCTATCCGGGGTCGTCATTTCGAGCGGATCCGGCCGGTTTTTCACCGGTGGCGCAATGCCCGTACAGACGGGGAAAAATCTATCAAGACAGATTTCTCGGCTACGTTGCACTCCGCTCGAAATGACGTTGATTTTCGATATTGATTCCTTAAAATAATCTTTCAATCTTCTGACTTCGGACACCCGACTTTCGGACTTATTCCTACTTCACAATCATCAGTTTCGCAAACTTAAGCAGCAGCTGCTTATTGCCCAATCCCTGGAAAAATACTGTTGCTTTTACATCAGGAAGCGATCCTTCTAAACTGATGATCTTTCCAAAACCAAATTTTTCGTGCTCTACCTGCATACCACCCTGAAATTCGTGGGGTTGTGATGGTGTGAAACCAGGCGTAGGTACGTGTGCCTTGGCTAAAAGCGAAGTGGTTTTAGGGCGCACAGGTGGGGTAGAAGTCGTGGTATTCCCGGCACCGGCTGGTTTGGGCTTGCTAAAGAAATCGCGCGGCTGCGAGGTCCAGGTTTTGCGTTCATCATCAAAACTTCCTTCAATTGAATTCGAACGGGATGGTTTAACATCCAATTCTAAAAATTTAGGGCTAATTTCGTTGATAAAACGGCTTGGTTCACAATTGGTTAACGTTCCCCAGCGGTAACGCGAAGTGGCATAAGTTAAAGTTAGCTTTACCTCTGCACGGGTAATGGCCACATAAAACAAGCGGCGTTCTTCTTCTAAATCGGTACGGTTGGTGAGCGACATTTGTGAAGGAAAAAGATTCTCTTCCAAACCTACTATAAATACGTTTTTAAACTCCAAACCTTTGGCCGAGTGGATGGTCATTAACGAAACGCTATCCTTGTTTTTATCGCCGTCTTTATCATCGTTGGTTAAAAGGGCAACATCCTGCATAAAAACTTCAAGGCCTTTTTCCTCAATGTCTTCACGTTCGGCAAATTCTTTGATACCATTTAACAACTCCTGGATGTTTTCGTAACGGCTACGGCCTTCCACGCTATCATCGGTATATAATTCTTTTAAAATACCGGCATGTTGTGCAATAAATAAAGCCGCATCGTAAGCATCCAGTTTTTTGGCTTCGGCCTGAAAGCTTTGCACCATCATCGAAAAGTCGTTCAGCTGATTGGCCAAACGCCCATCTACATACATGTGTGCATTAGATATCACCTCCCACATGGTTTTGCCATGCTGATCGGCAGCTACAATAATTTTATCGATAGAAGTATCGCCAATACCGCGTTTAGGGTAGTTAATTACCCTTTTTATCGCTTCTTCATCCTTCGGATTAAAGGTTATGCGGAAATAAGCAATTAAATCTTTAATCTCTTTGCGCTGGTAGAAAGATTGACCGCCAAATATCTTATAAGGGATGTTTAATTTACGTAAACCCTCCTCCATAGCCCTGCTTTGAGCATTGGTACGGTATAAAATGGCAAAATCGCTATGCTTAAGTCCTTTGCTGGTGCGTTCCTGGATAATGGCTTCGGCCACTAATTTACCTTCTTCGTTATCGGTAAAAGCGCGTGAAACTTTAATGCGTTCGCCAGGCTCGTTATCAGAAAATACATTCTTTTCGAGCTGGTTTTTGTTGTTGGCAATAATACTGCTTGCTGCATCAACAATATTTTGGGTAGAGCGGTAATTCTGCTCTAACTTATATACTTTTAAATCAGGATAATCGCGTTCAAAATTTAAAATATTCTGAATATTCGCCCCACGGAAAGCATAGATACTTTGTGCATCATCGCCCACTACGCAAATATTCTGATAAGCAGCAGCCAGTTTTTTCACAATGGTATACTGCGAAAAGTTGGTATCCTGGTACTCATCCACCATCAGGTATTTGAATTTTTGCTGGTATTTATTCAAAACATCCGGATGTTCTTTAAGCAGGATATTGGTTTTAAACAGTAAATCGTCAAAATCCATTGCACCAGCCCTGAAACACCGTTTGGCGTAAGTTTCGTAAATCTGACCAATTAGCGGCCGTTTATTCTGGATATCTTCGGCCTGGATTTGATCATTGGCCTGGTATTCGCCCCATGAAATTAGATTATTTTTGGCAGAAGAAATGCGGCTGAAAACGAAATTGGCAGCATAAAGCTTATCATCGAGCTGCATTTCTTTTAAAATGGCCCGAAGTACACTTTTGCTATCGTCGGTATCGTAAATCGTAAAATTGTTCGGATAACCAATTTTTTCGGCCTCAACCCGTAAAATTTTCGCAAAAACGGAGTGGAAAGTTCCCATCCAGATATTTTTTGCCTCCGCACCAACCACTTTACCAATACGCTCGCGCATATCTTTACTGGCTTTGTTGGTAAAGGTAAGTACCAATATATTAAACGGATCGGTACCGGTTTGGATAAGATGGGCCACGCGGAACGTAATTACACGGGTTTTACCAGATCCGGCACCTGCAACAATCATTACCGGTCCTTTTGTATTTTCTACTGCTGCTCTTTGCTGCGGGTTTAATCCTTCTAAATAATCCAATTCGGCTCCTATTTTTTTGAGGTTCAAAAATAAGAAATCCAAAGCTTTTTATTGAATTTGTGGAGAAATAGAACCTGATTTTCTTTGAAAAGCAAAACCTGTATATCACAGCAACAGGCCATTACCAAAGTTTTGCATTAAGGTAAAGGTTTGCTGATATTTAAGAAAAGCCACGTTTGGGCTTCGTAGCTTACTATAGCCCTTTGCTTTGCTCATACGCCTGCAGGCCTTCTGCTCGCGGCCGGTATCCGCTTCGCCAAGGTTTAGGTAAATTAAGCCTATGCTACTATTAACGGAATTTAAAACCCCGATGCCTATAAATGGGTTGCCATTCGGGGCTAATTTATAGGTGATTTTATAGTATTTCCTGATTTAAACCGAACCATTTTTAACAGCCCAATCTACCATAGAGTCGAGTACGGTAAAAAGATCTTCTCCGGGTTTGGTTAAGCTATAAGTAACCACTGGAGGTACAACGGCTTGGGCATCGCGATTTACAATATCATCGGTTTGTAACTGCTTTAAATGCTGAATGAGCATTTTTTCGGTAATCTGTGGGATTGCGCGTTTCAGTTCACTGTAACGTTTTGGGCCGCTCATTAAATGATAGATAATGATAGGCTTCCAGTAACCGCCAATTTTTTCCATTACAAAGGTTACCGGGCAGCTGGTTAATGCCACACCCTTGTTAAAATTTCTGGTCGAACTCTCTTTAATCGCAGTCATAGTTACATACTTTGGGGTAAGTACTTGTATAAAAGTAAGTACAAATATAGCTTTGTATCTATAATTTAAAAGCAAAATATCATGAAAATCACATTAACAGGATCGTTAGGAAATATTACCAAACCACTTGCTCAAATTTTAGTAGCCAATGGCCACGAAGTAAAAATTATTAGCAGCAATGCTGATCGGGCTGAAGCCATTAAGGCACTGGGCGCAATTCCATTAATTGGCAGCGTAGCCGATACAGCATTTTTAACTGCTGCCTTTACTGGTGCTGATGCTGTTTACACCATGGTTCCACCCGATTTTTCGGTGCCTAAATTTAAGGAATACATCAGCGAAATCGGTAAAAACTATGCTGTGGCCATTCAGCAATCGGGTGTTAAAAAAGTGGTGAATTTAAGTAGCGTTGGTGCCGATTTACCAGACGGAACCGGACCAATTGCCGGATTACACCAGGTAGAAAATACTTTTGCCCAACTGGATGGCGTAGCCATTAAACATTTGCGTGCCGGTTATTTCTTCATTAATTTCCTGGCCAATATCGATATGGTTAAACACGCCAATATTTTAGGTTCCAACTTTGGTGCCGATGCAAAATTGGTGCTGGTACACCCGAGCCACATTGCCAATGTAGCTGCCGAAACACTGGAGGATAACTTTACCGGAAAAAGTGTACAATATGTTGCCAACGATGATGAAAGCACGCCAGCTGATGTAGCCAAAGCTTTAGGAACGGCTGTTGGTAAACCCGAATTGCCCTGGATCGAATTTAGTGATGAAGATGCTTTTAATGGCATGACAGGCGCAGGTTTACCTGAAGAAATTGCCAAAAACTATGTAGAAATGGGCGATGCTGTTAGAAGCAACAAGCTTTTTGTAGATTATTATAAAAACAAACCGGTTTTGGGCAGTACCACCCTTCAAGATTTTGCTGCTGAGTTTGCTGCAGCATATAATAATTAATTCAAGTAACAGTTGCCTGGCATAAAATCCGGGCAACTGCTGTTTTATTACATCCAGTTCTCATTGCGGTGCTCTACCTGGTACAGCCAATAGTTTACCAGCTGCTTAATTTCGGTATAGTTGCCGTATTTAAAGCGGATTTGCCCTGCAGCGGTATGCAGGCACAAATGGCCAACATCTACACCTTTATGCCATGGATATTGAAAAGTAGTAATGGCCTGAATTTTAGCAGGTGTTATAATTTCGTGCGAAATATCCCAGATACCACTCTTTTTCACAATAAATTCTTCGCTAACCGAAATGCGGTGCTTTTTGTAGCTGATATAAATCATTATAATGCCCGCTATTAAATAAATAGCTGCTGCACTTATAAAAGGCTTAACCTCTGGAACATTTAAGGCTACAATCAGGAAAATAATAACCGGCAAAACCAGCTTAAAAAATACAGGCAGGTTTAAAAAGCGCCAGTCCGGGATAAAGGTTCTATTTGTTTCCGGGAGCTTGCTCAAAATCATTCGCAACAACTCATCCCGTTCAGTAGGGTTACAACCCGGAATTTCCATGGTATTGCCCTGCATTTCGTGCCCTTTCTTGCTTTCGCCAAAATGTGCTTGTTTTAAACTTACATTCAGCATGTTTAGCTTCTTCTGAAAATAGTTTTGGCTGTATTTGGTAATCTGCACCTTGGCCGGGTTAACCAGCGTGTTTTTCTTCGCTATTAAGCCTGATGATAGGAGCAGGGTATCTTTATGCTGACTGATTTGAAGCTCGAAATACTTATAAAAGGTTCTCACCATATTAATTACGAGGAGAACCATCAGCAATACACCAATTAAAATAAATGCAGTTACAATCGTTAACATACCCGTAACAGTACTTTCTATTGCATTTTTATCAATTTTAAGGCTATCTAGCAGCTGTCTGCCTTCGTAAATTACTGTATAAAAGAATGCGGCAAGCAGTGCCAAACTCTGTCCGTAATTCGAAGTGAGCCCAACCTTAAATAAAGTCCACGAGCTTAATTTTAAAAACGGGGCTTCTTCCGTAATTTGGGGTGCTGTTTCCAATTCCGGTTGGTTTTCGACAGCAACTTTTTTATGGAGTAAATGTGCTTTAAGGTTATAGGCCGAAGTTTCATCAATGGCCCTGATGCTTACTTCTTCGCCGTGCGCACCCGCAGTATCTATTTTTAAACCATAAACACCTATAATTTTCTGCAGGATAGATTGGTTGATGTTAACCTGCTGGATTTTGTCGAGCTGGATAATCACCTGATCGCGGTTAAATATGCCCTTGTTAACCACAAATTCCTGCTTTTCCTTATCTAAAAAGAAAGTAAACCTGATATACCACAAATAGGCAAATACGAAACTCGCTAAGATCATTACTGCCAGCCCCAATAGTACATATATTAAATAGGCGCTTTGAATTTTTACGAAAGCGTAAATAATAAAAAAGATAAATGCCCTGCCGATACTTAAGGTGGTATGTGCGGCCATAATTACGATACCGGCCGCCGATTGCCGCTGGGGCTTACTGAAATCGTTCATTAGGCTGTCGGATCAATGGTTGGGTGATCAGTTAAATCGAGTTTTTTTAACAAAAGGTCTCTAATGTTTTTAGCCTCTTCAATCGGGATGCCCGATATATGGATGTGTCCGGTTTGGCCGCCTGCAGTAAAGAGTTGCAACGATCCCAGGTGAAAAACCCTGGATAAAATACCCTCGTTCAGTTCGATATGCTGGATCCTGTTTAAAGGCACAATGGTGGTAGATTCGGCTATAATGCCACTTTTGTATATCACATCGTGTGTACGGATGGCATAACCTCTTTTCTTAAAGCTGGCCCTGAACAGCAGGAACAATATGGCGATAAGCGCTGCATAGATGGCAGTTATTAAAAAAGTGTAGGTTCTTATTTCGTTGATAAAAATCAACAGAATGGTGGCGCCGATTCCAATAAGCCCTAAGAAAATGGATAAGTTAATGTAGATAATTTTCCAGTAATTGGAGTGAGGATGTTGGAGTGCTATTTCTTCGTATTTCGGAAGTGAACTGATATCGATCACCTCATTGGTAAAAGTTTCTGTTGGCATTGTTAAAGATATAAAACAAATTAATCAGCTATGTGACTAATCACGAATTGTTTTGTTACCGCGCAACGATAAACTTTTTGGCAGAATTGTATTGGCCCGAATCGGAAGAGATTTTAAAGAAATAAATGCCGGGCACAAAGGTAGAGGTGTTTATTTCCAAAGTATGTTTACCCGTATTCAGGTATTCGTTCACCACTGTTTTAACCAGGCGGCCCATCAAATCGTAAATCTGGATGTTAATTTTATCCGCTTCTGGTAGCACCACATCAATAAAAGTTTGCATGGAAGCAGGATTAGGATAGTTCTGCGTGACTGTAAACTTTAAAAATTTATCAAAAATGGCTTTGTTTATGGCATCAAAAATTACATAGCTCACTAACCGGTAACCACGTGCATTTGGGTGGAAAGGGTCTTGATACAGCGAAAAATCTCTTCTCATGGCCGCATTTACGTCTGCAAGGTAGATTTTATATTCTGCTGCAAGGCGCCTGTAACCTGCATTTATGTTTCTAATATTCGTATTTACCGCAACATACGATTTAATATTACGATCGTCTACGAATTGCAGTGTGCACAATATGGGCACTAATTTTTGCTTTAAACAGGTTGTAATAAAAGAGCGCATATTGGCAATGGTTTCGGCAACGCTCCCTTTGCCCGTAGTCATGGCTATAGCATCGTTAATGCCCATGTCTATCACAATAAAACCCGTTCGGTTACTTATTGCATTATCAATTCTTAGCAAACCCTGAAAAGTAGTTTGCCCACCAATACCGTGGTTGGTTATGTCTACAATTTTATTGGTATAGCAGTTTAAAAAGTTATTTTTCAGCATGGTTTGGAAGCCCTGCCCATTTACACCTTCAACCGTACTGGCGCCAAAGGTTACTATGTTAATGCTATCTTTTGAGTAATATTGAGCCGCTTCAGGGCAGCTTACACGCGTTGGTCCTTGATTTGGGGCTGCCACCTGCGCAAAAGAAGAATTGCGGGCACAAAGCAATAGCAGCAGCGATAAAAATACTAATGCACTATGCTTCATTGTAAAAATTCTTTCTATGCAGGTTTAAGGATATCTGTTTGCGCAATGTACAAAAAAGTAAATATAAATAACGCGGGCTATTTTCTTTTTTTACAAACAATAAACCATTTTTTTGTATTCGCTGGCAGACGTGTTTGGGATGATGAGAAAATACAGATTTGTGGGGGGCTCAGAGAACGTTGTTCAGTTATCCCGGTTTTTTTACGGTAAGCTAACGATAATTTAGATTCTATTTGGTGTCGTTTATCTGGTAAAACCTATATTTGCCCAAACTAATTTTGTTATGCAAGAGATTAAAAAATACGTAGAAACGCACAAACAACGTTTTTTAGATGAATTGTTTGAGTTATTGCGTTTTCCATCGGTTAGTGCCGATCCTAAATACAAAGGAGATGTTTTAAAAACTGCCGATTATGTAGCGCAAAAACTGAAGGATGCAGGAGCTGATAACGTAGAAATCTGTCCAACAGCCGGATATCCTATCGTTTACGGCGAAAAAATTGTTGATGCTGCTTTACCAACTGTTTTAATATATGGCCACTACGATGTTCAACCAGCCGACCCGTTAGAGTTATGGCATACGCCACCTTTCGAGCCAACTGTGCGCGATGGTAAAATTTATGCGCGTGGTGCCTGCGATGATAAAGGCCAGTTTTACATGCATGTAAAAGCTTTCGAACTGATGATGGAAACCAATACCCTGGCTTGCAACGTTAAGTTTATGATTGAAGGTGAAGAAGAAGTAGGTTCGGCTAACTTAGGTATTTTTGTTAAAGCTAATGCCGAGCGCTTAAAAGCCGATGTAGTTTTAATTTCTGATACTTCGATGATTAGTATGGAGCACCCGTCAATCGAAACCGGTTTGCGTGGTTTAGCTTATATGGAAGTTGAAGTGGTAGGGCCGAACCGCGATTTACACTCAGGTGTTTATGGTGGGGCAGTCGCTAACCCGGCGACTATTCTGTGCAAAATGATTGCTTCATTACACGACGAAAATAACCACATTACCATCCCTGCTTTTTACGATAAAGTGGTTGAATTAACAGACGAAGAGAAAAAAGCCTTAAATTCTGCACCTTATGATGAGGCTGAATATAAAAAGGATCTTGATATTGAAGAAGTTTGGGGCGAAAAAGGTTATTCTACCTTAGAGCGTACCGGAACGCGCCCAACATTAGAAGTAAACGGAATTTGGAGTGGTTACATTGGCGAAGGTGCTAAAACTGTACTCCCAAGTAAAGCCAATGCCAAAATTTCGATGCGTTTGGTGCCTAACCAAAGCTCAGAAGAAATTGCCGAAATCTTTACCAAACATTTCGAAAGCATTGCGCCTAAAAATGTGAAGGTAAAAGTTACACCACACCACGGTGGCGAGCCTGTGGTAACGCCAACCGACAGTGTAGCTTACCAGGCTGCAGAAAAAGCCATTGAAGATAGTTTCGGTAAAACCGCTATTCCAACCCGCGGTGGAGGCAGTATTCCAATTGTGGCTTTGTTTGAAGATGTATTGGGCATTAAATCGGTACTTTTTGGTTTCGGTTTAGATAGCGATGCTTTGCACTCGCCAAACGAGAAATACGATATCTATAACTATTATAAAGGAATTGAAACTTTGCCTTTATTCCACAAATATTTTGCAGAGTTAAGTAAATAAAGTGACAAGCCGTCATTTCAAGAAGTCAGTTTTATAAAAAACACAAGAGTTGGAATGAAGGATCAGCTTTAAGAAATCGTCATTTCGAGCGGAGTGCAACGGAGTCGAGAAATCTGTCTAGATAGATTTCTCCGTTTCGCCGCCGGTAAAAACCGGCTGGCTCCAGTCGAAATGACGGTTCTATTTTTGATACACCCTCATGCTGAATTTATTTCTGCATCTCTATTATGCCCCCGGCTCAGCGTCCTTTGCGTCCTTTCATAGTGCTCTTTGCGGTTAAACAACAAAACCGATCTCCCAGATCTCCCTGGTTAAACCGAACGTCAAATTTTAAAACCACATATTTTTTTCTAAATTGTACCCATGAAATATTTATTCTCATCTCTTTTACTTTTATCCGGGATTGCTTCTTTTGCTCAGGATACTAAAACGATTAAGCAATCCGGAAACCCGATATTTCCGGGATGGTACGCCGATCCTGAGGCAGCAGTTTTTAACAATAAATACTGGGTTTATCCAACCTACTCGGCAAAGTATAAAGAACAGGTTTTTATCGATACTTTTTCTTCTGATGATTTGGTAAGCTGGAAAAAACACCCTCATGTTTTAGATACAGCTGCGGTTAAGTGGGCTAATAAAGCCATGTGGGCTCCTGCAATAGTGCAAAAAGACAAAAAATATTATCTGTTTTTTGGCGCCAACGATATTCAAAGTGATAACGAAATCGGTGGAATTGGGGTAGCTGTGGCCGATAAACCCGAAGGACCTTATAAAGATCACTTAGGCAAGCCTTTGGTTGATAAGTTTCATAATGGTGCTCAACCTATTGATCAGTTTGTGTTTAAAGATAAAGACGGACAGTACTACCTGATTTATGGTGGCTGGAAACACTGTAATATTGCCAAATTAAATAAAGACTTTACGGGTTTCCTGCCTTTTGAGGATGGAACTATTTTTAAAGAAATAACGCCCGATAATTATGTAGAAGGGCCATATATGTTCATCAGAGATGGTAAATATTATTTTATGTGGAGTGAGGGTGGCTGGACTGGTCCCGATTATTCGGTAGCCTACGCAGTAAGCGATTCGCCATTTGGTCCGTTTAAAAGGGTAGGAAAGATTTTACAGCAAGATGCAACAATTGCAAGGGGAGCAGGCCACCATTCTTTAATTATCAATCAGAAAAAGAATAAATATTACATTGTTTACCACCGAAGACCGTTAACAGAAACCGATGGAAACCATCGCGAAACCTGTATCGATGAAATGAATTTTGATGCAGCTGGTATGATTTTACCGGTAAAGATTACCAAAGAAGGTGTTAAGGCACAAAAAGTTAAATAGCTTAACTTTTCAGTATACAGTTTTTAGTTTACAGTTTGCAAATTGCCAACTGTAAACTAATTCGTTTTCAATATAGTTTCTTGCTGGCGTTTATTTAACATGCTAAAGCCATAAGCGCAAAGCAACAAGATACAGGCCAACCCAAACCAAAGCCAGTTGTAACCAAATTGTTTGGCAATTAAAAAACCAAAATACGGGCCGATAACCTGCGCACACGACCAACTCAAGGTATAACCCGCCGCATATAACCCCCTGTTATGTGCATTACTCCGGCTAATAACAATCGTATTGATAAAGGGCAACACAAACATTTCGCCGATGGTAAAAGTTACAATGGTTAATACGGCCGATATGACATGAAAAATAATCGGTGCACTTAACAACAGGTAAGATACCGCAAAGAAAATCGCACCGATAATGATGAAAAACATGGGCGACCTTTTCTTTTCAATTTTGTTAATCATAATCATTTCGAACAGTGCGATGATGGCACCATTTAAGCCGATAATGATCCCGATTGCAAATTCGTTGATGTGCCATTCTTCTTTAAAAAATACAGGCACAACCCTGAACATTAAGAAAGCGCAGGTTATAAAAAGGGTAGTTAGAAGAATAAATTTCACGTAAAAACCGTCTTCCCAGGGTTTTAAAATAACCATGTTGCTGCGGGTTTCTTTTGCTTTTTTGATAAAATCCTGCACTTTCGGTAATAAAAACAGAATCGAAAGGCCAACCAGAATACTTACCGAGCCTTCTACAATAAACAAAAGCTTATAGTTGATAGAGGCAATAATACCCGCCATGCTAATCCCGGCCGACCAACCTATATTTACAGCCAATCTGTTAAGCGAATAGGAGCGGGTAATGGTTCCTTCAGTTGCATAATGGGCCACTGCGGTAAAATTAGCGGGTCTAAAAGCTTCAGAAAAGAAGCTGATTACTACAGCGAGCATACATAAAGTAGAAAAATGGGTAATGGTCGAAAATAAGATAAACAATAAGCCTCCAATAATAGAAGAAAGTATCTGTACAGGCCTGAAACCGATCATGTCTGTTAGTTTTCCTCCGGTTGCAGAACCCAAAATAGAACCTACGCCAAATAAGGTTATAATTAAAGCGGCATCCATTTCGGATCGGTGCAGGCTTTGGGTAACATACAAACCCATAAACGGAACTGCCATGCTGCCACAACGGTTAAACATCATTACAATGCTCAATAACCAGGTTTCGCGACTGAGGCCGCTAAAAGATGCTTTATAAGTATTAAAAATAAGTTTGAACATGGTATTTCCGGATGTTGTAAAAATAGCAAAAGCCAAATCATTAATTCATCATTTGAATTACATATCATTTACAGAACTAAAAAAAATGAGCAAAAAATATCGCGTAATTTTTTACAAATTTGCATCCGGAATCCGAATCAATGCCGCCAGAGAAAAAAGCCCCCGTTAATAAAAAGCCAGTTACCCGTAAACCTGCCGTTCGTAAACCAGCGGAGAGGAAACCTGCAGCCAGTAAAAAAAAGCAGACTAAAATTCCGGTGCAGCTTAAAATTGCCATTGCAGCCGTGTTGTTGGTTTTGCTTTCGCCTTTTTATTACGGTTATATTTTAAAAGGCTTTGTAGCTACCTGGCGCTGGGTTAAAGATTGGGGGCAGGATCCAAACTACCGGACATACGAGAGTTTTAATATCAAAATCCCCAAAAAATATACCGTTCATGGTATCGATGTTTCCTATTATCAGGGCAAAATAAACTGGCCCAAGGTAAAGTCGATGAGGGAAGATGAGGTGCAAATCAGTTTTGCTTTTATTAAAGCTACCGAAGGCGTTTTAATGGTCGATCCGTATTTTCAGCGCAACTGGCGCGAAGCACCAAAATCAGGTATTATTTGTGGCGCTTATCATTTTTTCAGGCCCCGAAAAGATGGTAAAACACAAGCTAAATTCTTTTTGCAGGTAGTAAACGTAGAAAAAGGCGATTTACCTCCAGTAGTTGATATAGAATCACTGGATGGTGTTTCACCATTAAAAATGCGTGCCGAACTATCCGATTTTCTGAATTATGTAGAACTGAAAACGAAAGTAAGACCAATTATTTACACCGGACTTAAGTTTTACGAAGATTACCTGGATACTCATTTCAGCGATTACCCCTTGTGGATTGCCCATTACTACCAGCCTAAATTACGACTAGATAATAGCCGTTGGAAATTCTGGCAACATTCTGATAAAGCCAAAATTAATGGCATTGGCCACGTGGTAGATTTTAACGCCTTTAATGGCGATAGTACAGCACTGGATAAGATGTTAGTTCATTAGTTATCATAGGGTTAACTGTTTAATTGTTTAAATCGGTTAATCGACCCTAAACCCTAAACGCATAACTCCAAACCAGTTAAACTACACAGTCCAGCTTTCACATTTTTCTAAGAAAAACTCATCTGCTTCGGCACCTATGCCAATTTCATCAGGTACATCCAAAAAATAGCCATTATAGGTTAAGCCACCAACAACCGGATCAACCCAATGGCCCAGTAAGGCCGTATCAAGATCGAAAAACTCCACATTCGGACTTGCATAGGCAAAATGGAGGTTAGCACTCAAAGCAATTCTGGTTTCGAGCATACTACCAATCATACATTTAACACCCGTTTGCAGTGCTTCTTCGTGTATTTTCTGCGCCTCCAGTATACCGCCCGATTTAGAAAATTTAATATTTAAATAAGTGGTGGATTGGCTGTTAATTAGTTTTCGGGCATCATGGTGGTTGTAACAACTTTCATCGGCCATTAATTTAATTGGCGAATTGAGGTTCAGTTCAGGAAGTTTATCGTCGTACCAGGTACGCATGGGTTGTTCGCAAAATTCGATGTTGTATTTTTCCAGTGCGCCCAAAGCAAACAGCGCATCTTCAAAGCTCCAGCCCTGATTGGCATCCAGACGTAAGGTAATTTCCTCGCCAACGGCTTCCCGAATATGTTTTACCCGCTCAATATCATCATGAACGTTTTTACCCAGTTTAATTTTAAGGATCCGGCAACCCTGGCTTTTATATTTTAAGGCCGTAGTGGCCATTCCTTCAGGTGTATCAATGCCAATGGTCATATCGGTTTCAATAGTCCGTTTTTGCCCTCCAAGGAACTTGTACAACGGTAAACCAGCATTTTTGGCTGCAATATCAAACAGCGCCATATCAAAAGCGCTTTTGATGGTACTGTTGTGGTCAGCATAACCCAGCAAATCATTCATCCGTTCCGGAATGTCTAGGGGATCTTTACCTTTTAAAATGGCAGCAAAATCTTTGGCCATGGCAATACAGGTTTCCTGCGTTTCGCCTACAATCATCGGAAAAGCAGAACACTCGCCAATGCCATGAATGCCCGTATCGGTGTAAATGCGTACCAGTACATTTTGTGCAAAGTGCATGGTGCCGGTTGCAATAACAAAAGGCTCCATCGGGATGCTAAAGCGGTATATTTCGGTATGGGTGATTTTCATAAGATTGATTTGCTTTTGTGGTTTGTATTTAAATGCCGAATAAATTTTTCTTAAAAATTTTTAGGTTAAATAGGCCAAGTTTCTGTCCTCCATATAAATCATAAATTTTGCAGCAATATTCGGATTTTAATATCTTTAAAATCGGTTTCAGTTGTTCCCAGCTTTGTTCATTAACATTTTTCAAAGGAATACATATTCCGATAGCATCTCCTCCTTCAACTCCTAATTTAGGCATTGGAATTAAATCAAATAATAAGTCCTCTGAATAGATGTGGTCTCTTATTTTTTTAAAATCCAGTTTTTTAGAGGTTTCAGCTATAATGTTAAATGACATATTATTATTTAATAAATTGAATGTCTAAAAATTCAGATCTGCTATAAGTTTCATCAATACTATGTTTGATATAATTGCAAGCTTCATTACTTATATTTTGACCTCTTAAATCAAATTTAATTATGTGCTTAGGATTGGCTGGTAGGTGCTGATCGTAGTAATTTAATCTACCAATAATAAACCGAATAGTTCTGTTTATTTTTTCAATAGATGTTAAATTATGATTGTAAACATAAAAAAATTCATTGTTTTGAACATTAACACCTTCTGGGCTTGCATTTCCCCAATTCGTTTCTGTCATAATTTGGATTGATCTATCTTGTTGTGTGTTGATTTAGAGCCGATTATGTTTCTACGATAAAGTATTAATCTGTCTTTGTAATTCTCTACTATTCCAGTTTGAAATTATTGATTCGTTAAGATAAAATTTCCTTTTTTCTTCGGTGTCTAATCTGGATAGAAGGCGATAATGTGTCCAACTCAATTCGTGACGCAATGCGTCACGAATTGGAAACGATTGGTAAAAACTTCTAATATTCCGAAGATTACTTTCATCAAAACCTTTGCCGAATTCTGTAGATAATTGCTCAGAAAGATTTTTTAAAGTTGCTTTCCCATAATCAGCACGCAGCTTTCCTTGTTGCTCGTCCTCAACAATAAGCTTTCCAATTTGCCAATAAGATTCTAGTAATGCAGAATTTGCAGCGCGGAATACTTTCAGGCGGGATTGGTTAATAATCTCCCTGATTGCAGTGAATAACTCATTTGTTGCTAATTCCATTTCTGATTTAGATTTCTCACCTAAAGTATAAAAACAAAAACTAAATAAGAACAGGTTTGTAGATTATTAATAGCTTTACGCATCCAACTAAATTCATTTTCCCGCTTACATTTTACAGCTCATACCATGTCCGAAACCAATAATTTAATCCACGCATCATCACCTTATTTGCTTCAACATGCGCATAATCCGGTTGATTGGTACGAATGGGGAGCTGAAGCCTTAGAAAAGGCCAAAGCCGAAAATAAGCTCATTTTGGTAAGTATTGGTTATTCGGCCTGCCACTGGTGCCATGTAATGGAGCGCGAAAGTTTCGAAAACCATGAAGTAGCTGAAGTAATGAACCGGCATTTTGTGTGTATCAAAGTCGATCGGGAAGAACGTCCGGATATCGACCAGATTTATATGTACGCCATTCAGCTGATGACGGGTAGTGGTGGCTGGCCTTTAAACTGCATTTGCCTGCCCGATCAGCGCCCAATTTACGGTGGAACTTATTTTAGAAAGAACGACTGGATTAATATCCTCGAAAATGTAGCTGCTTTATGGGCAAACGAGCCTGATAAGGCCATTCAATATGCCGAAAGGTTAACTTCGGGCATCCGCGAAAGCGAAAAGATAATTCCGGCAGTTAATCAGGAAGATTATTCCAACGAGCATTTAACAGCGATTATCGAACCCTGGAAACGCCATTTCGATATTGGCTACGGTGGCTATAACAGGGCACCGAAATTTCCCTTGCCCAATAACTGGGTTTTTCTGTTGCGTTATGGCTTTTTAAAAGATGATCAATCTGTTTTTACAGCTGTTTGCCATACGCTTGAAGAAATGGGTCGTGGTGGTATTTACGATCAGATTAGAGGTGGGTTTGCCCGTTATTCGGTTGATGATAAATGGCATGTGCCGCATTTTGAAAAGATGCTTTACGATAATGCCCAGTTAGTTAGCTTGTATATCGAAGCTTATCAATGTACCCGATTTAATTCGTTTAAGCAAATCGCAACCGAAACCATTGAATGGGTTTTTAACGAAATGACTTCGGCTGATGGGTTGTTTTTTTCGGCCCTGGATGCCGATAGCGAAGGGGTAGAAGGAAAATTTTATGTTTGGGATAAAGCAGCATTTGATGCAGTTTTGGGCGATGATGCACAATTGTTGGGCGCTTACTACAATGTTACCGAAGATGGTAACTGGGAAGAAGAGCAGACCAATATTTTGCGTAAAACCATCAGCGATGATGATTTAATGCAGCAATTCGGGATTGATGCAGAAACCTTGTACAATAAAGTAGAAGCTGCTAAAGCTAAACTTTTAACTGAGCGGAGCAAACGTGTTAGACCAGGTTTAGATGATAAATGCCTAACCGCCTGGAATGGTATGATGATTAAGGCCCTGGCCGATGCCGCAACGGTTTTAAATCACCAGCCTTATTACGAAAAGGCTTCGGCAGCAGCACGGTTTATTTTAACTAAGCTGCGATCAGAAGACAGTGGTTTATACCGAAACTATAAAAACGGCAAAGCTTCTATTACAGGCTTCCTTGATGATTATGCTTTTTTAATCGAAGCATTAATTGCCCTATACGAATATGATTTTGATGAAAAATGGCTGGAAGAAGCCAAAAAACTCAGCGATTATGTTTTAGCTAACTTCAGCGACGCCGATTCACCCATGTTTTTTTATACCCCGGCAGCAGGAGAGGGGTTAATCGCCCGCAAACACGAAGTGATGGATAATGTAATTCCGGCTTCGAACTCTGCCATGGCACAGAATCTTAAAAAACTTGGACTGCTTTTTGATCTTGAAAACTATACTGAAAAGGCTGCAGCAATGCTTGCTGCGGTAGAACCTAAAATTAAAACTTATGGTTCGGCCTATTCGAACTGGGCCATACAGTTATTAAACGAAGCTTATGGCACAAACGAAATTGCCATTACCGGATTAGAAACTGAAGCAGTTAAATTGGCATTAAGCGGGCATTATATTCCGAACAAAATTGTATTGGGCGGAACAAAAAGTAACCTGCCGCTGTTAAAAGGTAAGCAAAGCAATGAAACAAAAGTTTATATTTGCCGAAATAAAGTATGCCAGTTACCGGTTAACACTGTTGAGGAAGCATTAACGCACATACAATAAAGAAAAATAGATGAATATTTCACCAAACTCAGTAGTAGCATTAACTTACGAATTGCATACTACTAACGAAGAAGGACAACAGGTTTTTGTAGAAAAAGCTGACCAGGAAAATCCTTTAGTATTTTTATATGGCGTAGGCATGATGTTGCCTAAATTTGAAGAGCATTTAACTGGCTTAAAAACTGGCGATGAATATGCTTTCGAATTATCAGCTGAAGATGGTTACGGAACAATCGATCCAGGTGCTTTTGCCGATTTGCCAAAAACTATGTTTACCGAAGCTGGTGGCGAATTACCAAATGTTGGTGATGTAATTCCTTTGCAGGATAACAATGGTAACCAATTCAGAGCTGGTGTTACTGCTGTGCACGAAGATACCATTTCAGTAGATTTAAACCACCCAATGGCAGGTAAGAACCTGGTATTTAATGGTGTGATTTTAAATGTACGTGAAGCTACTCAGGATGAGTTGGCTCATGGTCACGCACACGGTGCTGATGGTCACTCAGGTCACTAAGTTATAGATAAGCGATGTCAAAGAAGTCAAGTTTAAATAGCAAATTGCCATTTAAACTTGACTTCTTTCGTTGATATCCACATTTAATCCTCAAAAACCTTTTCGAGCACAAGTGTAAAGCCTGGTAAAATGCTGGCGCTTACTTCCTCGCCCTCAGTAAGTAATTTGGTAGGCTGAAACTTGCCCTGATCATCTAAAATATACCTGAAGAAGATTGGTTAAAAATCGATCTTTATACGTAAGCCGCCGTTGGTGAGATTCAGGTTTTCTTTAGAGAAAGTTTTCATTGGCAACCTTAAAAAAGGCTCAATGGCAATGTTGTTCTTTTTCGAAATTTTCTGTTTATAACCTAACGAGAAATTGTAAAATCCGATGTATTTATCCGGATCCAAATTGTTTTCGGGCTGCGGTTCGGTTGTTTTTTCCTGCACAATTAACATTTTAGAATCGGCAAGGCCATTTGCAGTCGAATAGGAAACATTTTGTACCTGATTTACGATATAATTATTCTGCTGGCTGTTGTTAATTACTGCCAAAGCCGAAACTCCCACGCCGGTATAAAGTTTATCGCTGATGTTATATTTTAACTCTAAAGGGATGTTTATTCCGCGTACTTTAGCATCAACCGAAGATAAGTTTTTGCCCGATAAGCTTTGTGGTGCCTGGGCATTGAGCGATTCGGTAGTGCTGATTGAAGCATAAGAAACACCAGAACTGATAGACAGCTTATTGGCAATGGCATACGATAAGGAAACACCATAGTTCATGGTTAGCTTATTATCGTTACCCATGGCAGGAGCTACATAAACATCTGGGGTCCATTTAGATGGCTGACTAGCTTTTGCAACTGGTTTATTTTGATTATCGCGGCTATCCTGCGCCAATAAATCCTCAAACCTCATTTTTGGGGTTGGAGCAGGGGTCGGTGTATTTTTTTTCTGCGTACTTAAAATATCGATCGGTTTAAATGAAGAACTTGTCAGATTAATGCCTTTAAGGGTATTGTCGAGCAGGTTATTATTAATTGAGCCAGTTTCTTCAGTGTTTTGAAACCCTGTGTAATTGGTATTTTCGATGCTTACAGGTTTTGTACCGGGAGTATTTTGAACAGGTTTATTGCTGGTTAAAAGTGATGCATTAGTATTATTAAGGCTGGCTATCGGTGCAGGATTTTCTTTAATGGTTACATTTTCATCAGCTTTTGCTTTAGGGCCATTGTTATGGTGTAATTCGGCATGAGGTTTAACTGCAGCAATATCGTTTTTCTGATTTTGCATATTAAGAGCAAGAAATACTCCGCCAACAACAAAAATTAAGGCTGCAGCAGCCCATAGCGGCCAAAAAATAACAGGCCGTTTCTTCTCTTCTGTTCCCGAAAAGCGCTCCCAAGCCCCCGCAGGATAATGTTCCTCGTGGCTATGAAGCTGTGATTTGATATGCTCAATTAATTCCTTATCCATTTTTTTCGTATGAATTAACCAAGGTATTTAGGTAAAGGGTACGTAACTTATTTTTAGAGCGTGTAAGGTAAACACGGCTCGAACTTTCGGGTATATTCAGCATTTTCGATATCTCATCGTGTGCAAAGCCTTCAATTTCATATAAGTTAAACACCAGTCTCTGCGTATCTGGTAAGTGATTTAGTAAGTTCAAAATATCATTAACATGAAGCTCGGAAGCTACCGAAACATGCGTTACCGGATGTTCGTGCTCTGCCAGATCATCAACATAAAACTGAATTTTTGAACTCCGTATTTTATCTATAGCGGTGCGCGAGGCAATCTGCGCAATCCAGCCTTTAAACGATCGCTGTAATTCTTCAGGGTTTTTCGGCGCTTTGAAAGTGCCAACATGCTTGAAAATTTTGATAAAAGTATCATTTACAAGCTCTTCACTGTCCGAAGGATTCTTGGTATACCTTAAAATAATGCCCATTAAATAGCCATAAAATGATTTATACATCATTTCTTTACAGCTATTGTCGTTTTTTACACAGCCTTTTAAAATTTCCTCAAAACTGAGTATTTTTTTTACCACTCCTGTAAAGGGCTATTTATTAAAGGTTTATCATGATTAATTTTTACAAATTTAAGAAAATAACACTACCCAAAAGTTTGTGCAGTGTTATTTTCAGTTTCCACAGGTAGGTAGATTATTTGTTTGTCATTACCGACAAACCAACTCCGGTGCTATCGGTTTTAGATGATAAGCCTTTAGCCCAGATAGTATAAATTTTTCCTTTTTCAATTTTCACTGCTGGCAAGCTAACTTTAACTGTTCCACCTTGCTTTAACTGGAAGGTGTAGCTATCGTTTGGTGTAATGCTGGTAAAAGGTGTAAATTCTTTAAATGCTTTAGCTGTAAATAAGGGTGCATCAGTACCTGCTACAGCTAAATCGAATGGACTTGAACCAGGGCTTAAGTTTACAAAACGAACTTTAGCTTTATCGGTTTCAGGCGCTTTTAAATCGTCTTCCAAAACCAAAAGTTTGGTCGATTTTAAAGTGTCAACCACAAAAACAGAGTAAAAAGAACCCGATTTTAAAGTGGCTGTAGCAGTAGTTAAATATTTTAACGAATCTTTTTTAGCAACGCCAACCAATCTTGTACCCGGATAAGCGGCATAATAGCCTAAATCTTTGGTATAAGTAAAGCTGTTTATTTTTTGGTTATCGAGGATAAAATCTAAAGCAGCTGTTCCTGGCGATGCATGTACGAAGCCAATACCAGCAGCTTCGATCGGATCGTTGTTAAAATCTTTTTTACAGGCAGTTATAGTTAACGTAATTGCTAGGAGAGAGAAAATAATTTTAGTAGTGATACCGAAGTTTTTCAAATTAGTTTTCATTTTAATGTTTTAAATCAATTTTTAAATAAAATTGGTTAATGGCCATTAACGCTTTTTTCTTGTAAAACGATTAAGGCAATGAAAACGCTACAGCAGGTAGGTGTTTTTTTAAAAGAAAAGCCGTCCCGATTTTTCGGGACGGCTTCCAGGGCAATTATTTTTATATTTTACGAATACATTTCTTCGCGAAGTTTGGCAACATCCGCATTGTTAATGTATTCATCGTAAGTCATTAACTTATCAATTGTACCTTTTGGTGTAATTTCGATAATGCGGTTAGCAACAGTTTCTGTTAACTGGTGATCTCGCGAGGTAAACAATATCGCACCTTTAAAATCTTTCATACCATTGTTTAAGGCTTCGATCGATTCTAAATCTAAGTGGTTGGTTGGTTCATCAAACATCAGTAAGTTGGCTTGCTGAAGCATCATTCTTGAGAACATACAACGCATTTTCTCACCTCCCGATAATACTTTAACGTTTTTCAATACTTCCTCGCCTGAGAACAACATACGGCCTAAAAAGCTGCGTACAAATTGCTCATCGGCATCAGTACCAGAGTATTCGCGTAACCAATCAACCAGGTTTTCGTCTTTACCGGCAAAGTATTCAGAGTTATCGTTCGGGATATCGGCTGTGCTGATGGTAACACCCCATTTAAATTCGCCTTTATGCTCAGCATCGCGACCGGTTAACACATCATAAAATGCTGCGGTAGCCAAACTGTTTTGTGATAAAATGGCAATCTTATCGCCTTTATTTACCATGAAAGTGATTTTATCAAATAATACACCGTCATTTCCACTTTTACCTAAGTTTTCTACCTGTAAAATCTGGTCTCCAGCCTCACGACCCGTATTATTGAAGATGATGGCTGGGTATTTACGGCTCGAAGCCTTAATTTCGGTAATATCAATCTTATCTAAAGCTTTTTTACGCGAAGTAGCCTGCTTTGATTTCGAAGCATTTGCACTAAACCTGCGGATAAATTCCTGCAACTCCTTCACCTTATCTTCCATCTTCTTGTTTTGGTCGCTACGTTGTTTTAACGCCAGCTGACTAGATTCGTACCAGAAAGTGTAGTTACCGGTATAGATGCTCATTTTAGCAAAATCGATGTCCACAATATGTGTACAAACAGCATCTAAAAAGTGCCTGTCGTGCGATACTACCAATACAATGTTCTGGTAATCGGCCAAAAAGTTCTCTAACCAGGCAATGGTTTCGATGTCCAAATCGTTGGTAGGCTCATCCAGTAATAAAATATCTGGATTACCAAATAAAGCCTGAGCCAATAAAACACGTACTTTTTGTGTATTATCAAGCTCTTTCAGTAATTTATAGTGGTTATCTTCAGTAATGCCCAGGTTGCTCAGCATGGTTGCTGCGTTGCTTTCCATGTTCCAGCCATCCATTTCAGCAAAAAGATTTTCGAGTTCTCCGGCACGCTCGCCATCTTTCTCGGTAAAATCTTCTTTCATGTAAATGGCATCTTTCTCTTTCATAATGGCGTAAAGCTCTTTATGACCGATCATAACCGTTTCTAATACCGAAAACTCGTCAAATTCGTAGTGGTTCTGTTTTAAAACCGCCATTCTTTCACCCGGGGTAAAAGCAACACTGCCCGAAGTTTGGCTAACTTCTCCTGATAAAATTTTTAGGAAAGTAGACTTACCTGCACCGTTAGCGCCAATTACACCATAGCAATTGCCTTGGGTAAATTTTAAGTTAACATCCTCAAATAATGTGCGTTTGCCGTATCGTAACGATAAATTAGAAACTGAAATCATGCTATAATTGAAATAAGGCGCAAAGATAGGCAAAAAGGTTGAGGGTAGGAAGGAAGAAGGGGGTCGATTGTTCCAATTGTTTAATTGCTTTATTGTTGAAAGGTTTTAAGGTTGAAAAGTTTTAATGTTCAATTAACCGATTAACCAAACGAGGTTTATAAACAAATTAAATTTTTGTATTTTAATGATACACACAAAATGAATCAAAATGAAAAAATTAACATTAGGCATCATTATGTATTCAATTTCCTTCATGGCCTATAGCCAAGAAACCCAGTATAAATATAAGATCAATTAAACCTCGCAGGTTTTTAAAATCTGCGAGGTTTGAATGGTCTCAAAATACAACAAGGTTTAATCTGGTAATCTGTGGCAAAACATTTATTTTAGCCTCATGGAAAACCATCCGCTACTCAAAACCATCAAAACCACTTTGCATAAAAATAAAGTAGAAAAACTGGCTGCGATTGCATCAGAAGATACTTTTTCGGTTAAAGATTTAATTGATATCAGTTTCTATCACGATGAGCAGATTGGTTTCAGGGCGGCTTGGATTTTAGAAAATGTATATAGCAGCCATCAGGATAGGTTTTTGCCGCATACACTTTATTTTCTGGAGAAATTTCCGCTACAGACCAACTTTTCAGCACTTAGGCACTTCGTTAAAATCCTGGCTTTTATGACGAAAAAAAATGCTTCACCAGAAATAAAGAAAATCGTTAACGAATACGATACCGACCACTTGGTTGAAGTTGTTTTTGCCTGGCTAATTGATGAAAAGGTACCTGTAGCCATTAAATCACATTGCTTAAATATCCTGGCTAACTTAAATTCAAAGCACGACTGGATTAAAGATGAGTTAATGGAGACGATGGAGTTCTTGGTGGATAAAGAGAGTATTGCGTTTTTTGCCAAGGTTAAGCAGATCAGGAAGCAGTTGGCATGGAGCAGGGTACAGAGAATCAAGTAAATTGGGTATAGAGAGTTAAGTATGGAGAATCAAGTAGCAGGTACTTAGCTTTGGTCTCAAATTTAGTCTTTAAGCTTTGGTCTTTCTGCTTTCCGCTATATTTAGGTCAAATCTTTAATTAGCTTGCTGCTTTGAGCTTTAGTCTTTCTGCTTTTCGCTATTTTTACCACATGAGTACTACTTACGAAATTGTATCAAAAGTTATAAAAGAGCGCCGCAGTATTTTTCCGGCCAGTTATATTAAAAAAGAAATCCCTGTTGAAGTTATAAACCAGATTTTAGAGACTGCTAATTACGCGCCAACACATAAATTAACAGAGCCCTGGCGTTTTGTGGTGATTAGAAAAGCTGGCTTAGCTAAACTGGGCGAAGAATTGGGCCGTTTGTATAAGGCTTTGGTGAGCCCGCAACAGTTTTTGCAGAAGAAATACGATAGTTTTGCCGAAAAAACGAATCAGGCCGATTGTATTATTGCCATTAATATGCAGGTGAGTGGTAAAATACCTGAGTGGGAAGAGTTGGCTGCTGTAGCCTGTGCGGTGCAAAATATGGCCATAACTGCCGAAAGTTTAAAAGTTGGTGCTTACTGGAGCTCGCCACCATTGATTGATGATTTGGGTGATTTCTTAAACCTGAAAGAAAACGAAAAATGCATCGGATTGTTCTATATGGGCTATCACAACGAAAAACCCTGGGAGCCAAACCGCGGCCCAATTGCCGAAAAGGTGAGCTGGATTGAGGAGTAGTCAGAAGTCTGAGTCCTAAGTCAGGAGTCCAAATCCCGATTTACTTTTCTATCTTTCCATAATGTTAAACCCTTTAGACAATTATTTTGAGCAAAAAGATGAGCCTGTTAAAAGTTGCCTGCAGTATTTAAGGTCGCTTTTAATAGGTTATGCCGATATTACCGAGCATTGGAAATATGGCATGCCTTTTTATTACCATAAAGGAAAAATGTTCTGCTATCTTTGGGTGCACAAAAAACTCCATCAGCCTTATATTGGTTTGGTAGATGGAAAGCACATCGAACACGAAGATCTGTTGCAAGAGAAAAGAGCCCGAATGAAGATTTTATTAATCAACCATCTGGAAGATATCCCCAAAAGGAAAATCGAATCCATTTTAGCACAGGCTTTCGCCCTTCGATCATAAATCCATCCATCTTCCCTCATCCATTTTACATTATTTATTATGTCTACTTTAAAGTCGAATTTATATCAGTTGTGTTTAACATTTATTCAAAAAAGGATAGAAAATATAACCTACTCCATGGAGCAGGCCCGTCAGGCATCAAACGATGATACTAAAAGCAGCGCGGGCGATAAATACGAAACTACCCGCGAAATGATGCAGCAGGAAATGGACCGGAACAGTAAATTGTTGTACGAGGCCGGTCAGCAGAAAATAGCCTTGCAACAGCTGGAAAATGTAGAATCAGCACAGCTGGTTAAAAATGGCAGCGTGGTATTAACTTCTGAAGGTAATTTTTACATCAGCATTAGTGCCGGCGAATTAAATGTAGACGGACAGAAATTCTTTGCCGTATCGCAGGCATCGCCCATTGGTAAATCGTTGATCGGTAAAGCAATAGGCGAAAGTTTTAAGTTTAATGGCAAGGAATACCTAGTTCAAGATATCCTATAAGATTGTAATTGGATATTAAAATCTGCGATTCAATCTGTGTAATCTGCTGGAACCATTTTGTCAACATTTCTCCCCGCTGATTTAAGAAGATAAGCGCAGAGAAGATCGGTTGGCAATTGGCAGTTTTCATTTATGCCTTGAGCCCGTTTCTAACGAGTACGTTTTAATTAAGCGTTTTAAACGCGATACAGAAGCAAAATTATTTCAACCCTATTCTTGCAGCAAAAGCTTGCACTAGGTAAGGTTTTAGCTCAGCAAAAGGAATAAACACCACAATTTGTCCTTGTGCGTAGCTCGCCACTTCGTAAGGATTGTACATAAAAGCCAGACCGCTGCTATTGAAATAGAAATTCTTATTCGGCTTTAAATAATTATCGAATAAAACCGAGTTTAGGGCATCAGTAACTTTAACGTTGTATTCTTTCCTGAAATTTTTCTCTAAAATACGCTGTAAGGTATTGCTGTCAATCTTAACCACATCGCTCAAAGTCATTTGTTTCTTATGCTGCACGTCTAAGCAATACATGGTACTGCCGTAATTACCATGCGCACCACCGGTATAGCTATCAGCAAGGAAATCGATCACCACATAACCGTTGCCATTGTAGCTTATGCTTTGCTGACTGTTGCTGGTGTAGTTCATCCAGGCTTCAAAATCATCAGTCCTGCCATTTTTTTTCTGGTCGGCCACTTCGCTTACATAATCTTTAAAGTAAGCCTGCGCAATGGTTTTAAAAGCAGTTTCGCGTGCTGCATTGTTTTTAATGCCCGATATGTGTTTAAGCTGATTATCTAACCAGATGCCCTGATCATCCTGCTTTTTAGCTTCTAAGTATTCGAAACTGATTTGTGCCGAAGGTGATTTGGCTTTGCCGGCGAAAGCCTTTGCAGAATCCTGGTAAATGCCTGCCGTAAATTCGTAACTACCTTCAGGATATTCTTCTTTTAGCAAAACCGGGTATTTTTTGGCTTTGTCGCCGCTTTCCCAGATGCCCTTAAAGCCATTGCCCGTCCACTTTAGCGAAAGGTGGGGTTGTTTGGCGTTCTGGTCGAAATAATAATCGTAAAAACTGTTCTCACGCAGCACTACGCTATCTTTACCAATTAAGGTGTCGCTGGCCAAATTCAGCCACGAGCCATCATAATAATAGTTGCCATCATATTCGCCATTTACTTTTTGCAGGTTCACTACCACCACTTTGCCTGCAATTGTACCTGTTAAACGTTTATAAAAGTTTTCGGGTAAAACAGTTTCGGTAGTTTTAGTTGCGTCGGTGCTTTCGGTACTGTTGGTATTGTTTTTAGGGTTGTTACAGGCCGATGCAATCAGCAATCCGAAAAGGCAAAAAGGAATAAGATGTTTCATAAGGCAACCATTAATTGGCTTATAATTTACAGTCGAAACTATGATTTTGTTTTATTAAAGCTCTTATTAATGCTGTAATACAGGTTTTTTACAGTATATCTTCCCGGATCAATGATTCTTCTTATGGTAAGCAGCGGATAATTTTCATCGCGCGCTGTCGATAAAATAAAGGCTGCTTTAAAGCCGTGTTCTTTCAGCTTATGCAGGTTTGCCGCTTTGTACACACCATAAGGGTAGGCGAAATATTCTACTTTTTTACCTGTAATTTCTTCCAGTTTTTTAGTCGGTTCGTCAATCTGCGTTTTCCAGTCTTCATCGGTAAACTGGGCAAAGTTTTTATGGTCGTAAGTATGGCTCGCAATGGTATTTCCTTCATCTGAAAGCTGTTTAATTTGCTCTTTCGTCATGTAATTGATGCGGCCTTTTCTGCCGATCGATACCGTCATGATAAAATAAACACCTTTAAAACCATGCTTTTTCAATGTTGAATTGCCTACAGTGAACTGATCTTCGTCAGTATCATCGAAAGTGATCATGATGGGTTTCTCTGGCAGTTTGGCACCATATACCAGATAATCGTACAACTGATCGGGTAAAATAGAATGATAACCGCTATCGGCCAGCATTTTCATGTGCTCCCTGAATTTCTCGGGCGCAATAATATCGTCATGCGCCCTTTTACTGTCGCTGGCTGTCGTATTTCTAATCTGGTGATAGCACAAAACCGGAACTTCCCTGCGGGCCAGTATTGTTTTGGCATCAGCAGGTTTCGCATTTACCGAATCGGTTTTAGCCGCTTCAGTAACCGTGTTGGCAGCAGGTTTTTCTTTTGCTGCGTTCGATGACTGACATGAGGCGAATAACAGGGAAGCAAAGGCACCGTAGAGCAGAAAATTTTTCATGTTCCTTTTTTAGAATTAGAAGCTATTTTTAATGCTGTTGCTCAATGTTTTTGGCGACCAGTAACCACTTGCAATAATGCGACGGATGGTAAACAACGGATCTTTTTCATCACGTTTGGTTGATAGTTGGTACGCCATCCTGAAACCGCGTTTTTTCAATTCAGGGATACCTTCTGCATTCCATAAGCCAAATGGGTAGGCAAATTCGGTCATTTTTTTGCCTGTAATTTCTTCCAGTTTTTTGGTCGGTTTATCCAGCTGCTCTTCCCAGTCTTTACCGGCATATTTTTTAAAGTTTTTATGGTCGTAAGTGTGGCTGCCAATTACATTGCCTTCGTCAGCAAGTTGTTTAATCTGCTCTTTAGTCATGTAATCAACAAATTTACCCTTACGGCCAATCGAAACCGTCATGATAAAATAAACCGCTTTATAGCCCAGTTTATCTAAAGTAGGGCGTACAATGGTAAACTGATCCAGGTCGGTATCATCAAAAGTAAGCATGATGGGCTTATTTGGAAGAGCCGCACCGGTGTTCAGGTAAGCATAAAGCTGATCGGGCAGGATAGTGTGGTAACCGCTATCGGCCAGCATTTTCATCTGGTCTTTAAAGTTCTGGATTTCTACAATATAGTCTTTGCCCACTTTACCATCGGTTGGTTTCCAGTTTCTAACCTGGTGATAACATAAAATAGGTACTTGTTTGCGGGCTAAGATGGTTTTGGCATCAGCCACTTTTATTTTCGATACATCAACTGTTGCTGCGCCGGTATTGCCGCTTTTTTGCGTTGCTTTTCCGGTCGAATCTTTTCCTGTTGAGCTTTCTGTTTGTGATTTAGATTGGCAGCTGGCGAATAGGATGGCACCTGCTGTAATTAGCGTTAGTAGGCTGTATTTCATAGTCATTATATATGTTTGCAAAACTATAAAATCCATTAGTTATTTTATATCAAATGTAATGTTGTTGATAATTATTTGTACCCGTGCGATATTTAAATAAGCTATCGTTTTTATTACAAAATTTATCGGCTTAATCGGCTTTAATTAAATAATTTAGCCGCTCCAAATAATTATTCATGAATAAACTTTACAAACTATTGGTTTGCGCGCAATTTTTGTCGCTAACTGTTGCTGCACAAAACAAAACATTTACCATTACCGAACATACTCAGCCTCAACCCAAGGCAAATTATCAGCTTGCTTCGCGTTTTTCGCCAAATAAACTCAAGAAAATGGTGTATTCCACTGCGGTAGATCCGCATTGGTTAAAACTGAGCAACCGTTTCTGGTACACTTTCGAAAGCCCGAAAGGCAAATTCTGGTACCTGGTTGATGCAGCCGCGAAAAGCAAAAAAACAATGTTCGATAATGCCAAACTGGCTGCAGATATTACCTTAGTTGTACGCGATCCTTTTGATGCCGAGCACCTTCCTTTAGAAAACCTGAAGTTTGCAGCCGATGAAAAAAGTATCTCTTTTGAAATTAAAAGCACGGTTGATGAGTTGAAAAAAGACCGCAAGGATAAAAAAGCGGCCGATTCGTTACAGAAGAAAATTTATTCTTTTAAATACGACCTGGCAACCGCAAAGCTGACTGAGATCCCTAATTTCAGCAGACCTAAACCAAAACCAGGCTGGGGTTCGGTAGCACCCGATTCGTCGGCGATTATCTTTTCGCGCAATTACAATTTGTATTGGATGGACAAAGAGAACTACAAAAAAGCGGTTAAAAATGAAGACGACAGCACCATTGTAGAGCACCAGTTAACCAAAGATGGGGTTAAATTTTATTCTTACGGAAGTGATGGCGATGGTGAGAATAACGTAGAGAACGAAAAAAACAATAAAAAACGTCGCGGGGCTTATGTGCTTTGGTCGCCAAATTCGAAGTATTTCGTGTTAGATCGTACCGATTCGCGCAAGGTTAAAGATCTTTGGGTAATTAATAGTGTTACACCGGGTCGCCCAACTTTAGAAACTTATAAATACCAGATGCCGGGCGAGGCAGAAGCACCACAGGATGAAGTATTGCTTTTCGATTTTAATGCAAAAACCTACAAAAAGCTAACTGTTGCTGCATTTAAAGATCAAAGTATTTCGGTTTGGAGCAAACCAGCCTTAAATAAAGACCGCGATAACGAATTCCGCCCTTCCGTTTGGTTGGGTAACGATAGCCGTTTCTATTTTTCGCGTACCAGCCGCGATTTAAAACGCATTGATATTGGTACCGTTGATATTGCTACGGGCAAAGTTACCCCAATAATTGATGAACGTTTTAATACCTATGTTGAAGTAAACCGTCCGGGTTTGGTAAATGATGGTAAAGAGCTCATTCACTGGAGTGAGCGTGATGGCTGGGCACATTTTTATCTTTTTGACGAAAATGGCAAGCTGAAAAACCAGATTACTAAAGGTTCTTTCCACTGCGAAAGTATTGTAAATGTCGACGAGAAAAAGCGTGTGCTTTACTTTACTGCAAATGGTAGGGAAGGCAAAGAAGACCCTTATTATTTGCATTTATACAGCATTAATTTCGATGGTTCGAACATGAAATTGTTAAATGCAGGCGATTTCGACCATGCCATTAACATGAACGATAACAGCTCTTTCTTTGTTGATAACTATTCGAGGGTAAACACAGCACCAAAATCTACTTTGTACGATGGGTCGGGCAAAAAAGTAATGGAGCTGGAAAGTACCGATCTTTCTTTACTGATGGCTGCCGGCTATAAATTTCCTGAGCCCTTTACGGCTAAGGCTGATGATGGCATAACCGATTTGTACGGTGTAATGTACAAGCCTTTCGATTTCGATCCGAATAAAAAATACCCGATTATTGAGTATGTGTACCCTGGGCCACAAACTGAGGCGGTAAATAAAGCCTTTAGCAAAAGCATGGACCGTACAGAGCGTTTGGCGCAGTTTGGTTATATTGTAATTACGGTGGGTAACCGTGGCGGTAACCCTTCGCGTTCTAAATGGTACCACACTTACGGTTATGGTAACCTGCGCGATTATGGTTTGGCCGATAAGAAAACTGCTGTTGAACAGCTGGCGTCAAAATATGCATTTATCGATGATACTAAAGTGGGGATTACCGGCCATTCGGGTGGTGGATTTATGTCTACAGCGGCGATGTTGGTTTATCCCGATTTCTTTAAAGCGGCTGTTTCTAACGCAGGTAACCACGATAACAGTATTTACAACCGCTGGTGGAGCGAGAAACACCATGGGGTAAAAGAAACCATTTCGTTAAAAGGCGATACTTCATTTAAATACAGCATTGATAAAAATCCTGACCTGGCTAAAAACCTTAAGGGCCATTTATTGCTGATGCATGGCGATGTGGATAACAACGTCCACCCGGCAAACTCAATCCGCGTGGCCAATGCTTTAATGAAAGCTGGCAAACGTTTCGATTTTCTGCTTATTCCGGGCCAACGCCATGGTTTTGGTGATATGACTGAATATGCTTTCTGGAAACTGGCCGATCACTTTAACAAATATTTAATCGGCGATTTTTCTACCCCAGCTGATGTGGATTTGGTAGAAATGGACCGCGATATTGAACAAAACGGAAAGTAAGTTTTTCGTTTTTAATTGTTTACGGAATGGCTTGTGGAAACACAGGCCATTTTTGTATCCGCCATGGTTTGTGGCCATGGTTTTTGTCATCACAAACCATTTATTCACTATCCTGTCGCCACGGTTTGTGTCTGCACAAACCGTCTAACCTAACAACCTAACGCCATGGTTTGTGTCACACAAACTATCAAGTATTATCATTTGAAAAGCAATTGCAGTAATACTTCGGTTATTGCAGTCCTGCTATTGCCCATAGTCCCGATTTGAAGGAATCGGGAGCTATCTGGCGCTATCAGGTTTATTTAACCTCGTGCAGTTTTTCAAATGCTACCGCCATGGTTTGTAGTCATGGTTCGTGGTGCCATGGTTTGTGTCATCACAAACCATTTATATATTAACCAAACAAAAAAGGTTCCGGATTCATATCCGGAACCTTTAAGGTAATTAGCTGATCTGATCTGATTTTTTTTGGTTATTTGTAAAGGTAATTAACCGCAATTACGTCGTTAGCATTAAAGGTACGGTTACCACCATTAGAGCAGGCCAACATAAATGAGGCTGCATCTGGTTGCGAAGGTGTACCCGGAATTCTTACGGCGCCTACAGTCGATTTACCTTCGTTACCGGCACCGCTGGCACCACAACTGAAAGCACGGTTCATGTAATCGGTATGGCGGAAACCAATACAGTGCCCAACTTCGTGCTGGATCACTGAAGCCAGGTACAATAAATTTGGATTGCTGCCGTAAGCCGCCTCGTTGGTATTCATCTTGATCTGATTGTAAGGATTACCCGAAGCGGTTGGAAAGCCTGCTGAACCTAAAGTGATAAAACCGCCACTTGGCCCTTCGTTAAAACCAACTACGTTAATGTTGCCGGTTGCTCCTGAAGCTGCCCTTTGAAAAGTAATGCGCAGGCCTAGTGAATTGTAGCGCGAAATCATGGTGTTAACCGCATCGCTGTAAACCTGTGGCAGGTTTGTAACCGATACTGTAATTACGCGGGGCAAAGATTTAACGGTGTTTGTGGTTCTGTATTGCTCAGTTTCGGCAATGTTCAGATTCGCATCTGTAGAAACTTCGGTTAAATTATCTTCAGTTAAAAAGATATCTCCTTCAACCAAATAACCGCCGTCTATTTTACGGATATTATCGGTACTAAAACCCAATGTTTTGATCTGTGAAAGGGTATTGTTTGAAATATCAGTTTTATTTTCGACTGCGTTTTCTGTATTATTACTCTTACAAGAATATAATGCAGTGGATAGCAGGCACGCAGCTGCCAATGATAAAAATCTGGTGTTTTTCATTTCTGTTAGGTTTAAATGAATAATGATTAAATAAGTTAGTTAATAAAGTTTGCTAATTACCTTATAAATACTAATTTAGAGAACAATTGTGATGTAAACAAAATTTTACAATAAAATATTCTTGAAAGTCAGTACTGTATTTTTAGTTATACTCTTGTGTCTTTGTTTAGGCGCTTTAAACGCACAATCGCAACCCGGTGGTGTGGATAAAAATTTTCAGAAATTTATTTCTACCAAAGGTAATATCGAATTATTACAGCCGAATGAGCTGTTATTGGTTCGGTTCAACCATGCTTTAACCGCAAGTGAAATTCAATTGTTAAAACCTAAAAAGAAGCTCTCCGGCGATTACTTTATTGCAGAAAAAGCTGCGGTTGCAGCCCTTTCATCCAGTCTGGTTTTTCAGGGTGCTGCCAGTGGCTTATGGAAGGTAAGTGATGGTTTGATGAAAGTACTCAATAGAGGCGGTAAAAAAGACGATTCGGTGCTGGTTAGGCTGGCTGTTAAAAATTTAACTCCTGCTCCCGCTTTCCTTCAAAGTTTAAAAGTAACCTCAGTTGACCGCGAAAACAATATCTGCACAGTTTATATTTTACCCGGTAATTTAACACAGATTTTAGGTTACGATGAGGTGCTTTACGCCGATATTATTGCTGTAGCCAAAACTGAAGTAGTTATTAACGGATTAGATCTGGGGCTGAACCAGATTGCCAACGCGCATAGTCTGTTTCCCGGTATTGATGGAACAGGCATTAATCTTTCGCTTAAAGAAGGGATGTACGATGTAGCCGATCTGGATATTTTAGGTAAAACGGTGCAGGGGGCTACACTTGAGGGCAAAGCTACTTCGCACGCCACCACTATGGCCACTTTAGCCATCGGTAATGGTAATTCATTTATCAGAGGCCTGGGCGCGGCACCGAAAGCAAAGCTGGCTTTTTCGAGTTTCGATAACCTGCTGCCAGATTTGCCTGTTGATTTAAATAAATTTCAGATCCGCGTCCAAAACCATTCGTACGGTGTGGGCATTGATAATAATTATGGTATTGAAGCTGCTGCATACGATAAACAGATTTTCGAAACTGATACCTTAATTCATGTTTTTTCGGCTGGTAATAGCGGTACACAAACCCCTTCAGCAGGTTTTTATCAGGGTATAGCTGCCAGGGCAAATTTAACCGGTAATTTTAAGCAGGCCAAAAATGTATTGGTTATTGGCGGTGTAAACAGAGAAAATGCCTCTGAAAATTTAAGTAGTAAAGGACCTGCTTATGATGGACGTGTAAAACCCGAATTAGTAGCTTTGGGCGAAGACGGAACTTCGGGCTCTGCCGCCATTACCAGCGGGTCGGTAATACTCCTGGAGCAGTTTTATCATCAGAAATTTAAAAAAGCCCCTTCAGCTTCACTCATTAAAGCAGCTTTAATAAATGCTGCCGATGATTTAGGAACGCCACAGGTAGATTACTTATACGGCTATGGAAAATTAAACGTAACCCAGGCGCTTAAAACTTTGGCCGAAGATAGGGTTGCGCTGTACACAGTAGCCAAATCGCAGGATTTGGTAGTCCCTTTAAATGTACCCGCCAATGTAGCCGAAGTTAAAATTACGTTGGTATGGAATGATCCTGCTGCGGTAGTTAATGCAGCACAGGCTTTGGTAAATGGCTTAGACCTCAGTCTCGAAAACCCTGCCGGTAGCTTAACTTTGCCCTGGGGTTTAAACACTGCAGCCGATTTAAATTCACTTTCTGAACCTGCAGTGCGTAAAGCAGATTTAATCAACAATATCCAGCAGGTTACGTTAGCAAATCCGGCAGCAGGCAGTTTTAAAATTCATGTAAAAGGGGATAGGATTGCACAAGGCAATCAGCAAAATTTCGCTTTGGCTTATAGTTACAAGCTTAAAAATACCTTTTCTTTCATCACACCCGAAAAAGACGGTAGTTTCTTTGCTGCTGAAAGCAATTATATCCGTTGGGATAATACCTACAGCTCCCAATCAGGCAATTTATTGGTGAGCTACGATGAGGGTAAAACCTGGGAAAGCATTGCTGCGGGAGTTGATTTGAGCAGGGGATTTTATAGTTGGAATGCGCCTGACCGGTTTGCCAAAGCCATTTTGAAAATGGAAGTGGAGGGGAATGTGATTTTGAGCCCTGCTTTTGTGGTTTCGAACCCCCGGGTATTAAAAGTAGGCTACGTATGTAATGACGGCATTGTTTTAAACTGGAACCCTCAGCCCGGTGCCAAAGATTATACCATTTACAGTTTGGTTAATAATGTATTGTCGCCGGTTTTAACCGTAACCGATACTTTAGCCAAAATTGATATGGCAAAGCTAAGCAGTAAGTATTTCGCTGTGGCTGCAAATGGTGCTAATTTTACAGGTTTAAAGAGTTATACCATCGATTATACCCAGCAAGGCATTGCCTGTTATGTAAGAAGTTTATCGGCCAATAATACCAGCGACGATAAAATCAGGCTCGATCTGAGCGTTGGCACCACGCTCGATATTAAAAATATCATTTGGGAGAAACAGACCGGCGTAAATACCTACACGGTTTTAAAACAGACACAGCCCATTCAAAATCAGCTTGATTACAGTATTTTAGACGAAAACCCCAAACTGGGCATACAGTTTTACCGGGTTACCTTCGAAACCGCCAACGGTAAGTATAGCAGTGATCTCGCTTCGGCAGTATTCCTCAAAGAAAACGATTTCTCTTTCTACCCCAATCCGGTAAGCGATTACCTCACTATTTTAAGTGGTTCGTTTAAAGATTATAATCTGTCTGTTTATAATATGCTGGGGCAAAAGGTTTTTGATGAAAAAGCATCCAGCACTAACCGGTTCGGGTTAAATGCATTGGCAAACGGTGTGTATGTTGGGGTAATTGTGCAAGATGGACAGCAGGTTAAGAAGTTCAAGTTGATAAAGCGGTAACTGATTATATTCTCCCTATTTCTTCGTATTTTTCAGAAATAATATCTTACTATGAAAAAAATATGCTTGTTCTCGGCTTGTATCCTCTTGTTTTTCGCTTCGTGCAGGCAAGAGACAAAAACAGCTGCTGTTTCTGCTGATTCTTTAGCCATAAAAGCCATTAATGATAGCAGTTTAACGCAATACCTTTCGGTTATTGCTGCCGATAGCTTGCAGGGAAGAAAACCCTTTACCGAAGGCGAAACCAAAACCATTAACTATTTAAAAGCTCAGTTTGAACAATTGGGTTTAGCACCCGGTAATAACGGAAGTTATTTCCAGGAAGTGCCCATGGTTGAGATCAAATCAGTACCTGAAGATAAAATGGTGTTGAAAGGAAAAACAGCCTCGCTCACCCTAAATTATTTAACCGATTTTGTTGCAGGTACCAGGCGCGTGCAAGAGGAGGTAAGCATTAGCAATTCGCCTTTGTTTTTTGCCGGTTACGGCATTGTGGCACCAGAATATGGCTGGAACGATTATGCAGGTTTAGATGTGAAAGGTAAAACGGTAGTGGTATTGATTAACGATCCGGGTTTTGCCGATTCTACCTTGTTTAAAGGTAAAAAAATGACTTACTACGGCCGCTGGACTTATAAATTTGAAGAGGCTGCCAGACAAGGCGCAACCGGGATTATCATTGTACACGATACAGAGCCTGCTGCCTATCCCTGGACGGTGGTAAGGAGTGGCTGGTCTAAATCTAAACTCAACCTGCAATCGGCCGATAATGGGATGAACAGGGCAGTTGTTGAGGGCTGGATTACTTTAGATAAAGCCAGGCAGCTTTTCGCACTGGATGGAAAATCTTTCGATCAGCTGGCCTTAAGCGCATGTAAAAAAGGGTTTAAGGCTATTGATCTAAATGTTACCACCTCACTTAAGGTTAAAAATACCATTAAAAAGTCGGTTACCTATAATGTACTGGCCACTATACCAGGTAACAAACGAAAAGATGAAGCCATTATTTATTCGGCCCATTGGGACCATTTAGGAATAGGTGAAAAAGTTAAAGGCGATTCGATTTACAATGGTGCAGTTGATAATGCTACCGGGGTGGCTTCGCTATTCGAAATTGCCTCAGCTTTTAAAAAACTGCCAAAAAATCCAGAGCGTACCATCTTATTTATTTCATATACAGCAGAAGAGCAAGGTTTATTGGGCTCAGAATTTTATGCTAAACATCCGGTCTTCCCACTAGCTAAAACGGTTGCCAATATCAATATGGATATGATGGGCATAGCAGGCAAAACTAAAGATATTGTAGTGTATGGTTTTGGTCAGTCAGAACTGGAAGATTATGCTGCCGAGGCCGCTAAAAAACAGGGAAGGGTAATTGTTCCTGATCCCGTTCCATCATCTGGTCTGTACTATCGTTCCGATCATTTTAACCTGGCTAAAGTTGGCGTTCCGGCTTTGTTTACAGGTTCGGGTGTAGATAATATTGAGCATGGTAGGGAATGGGGATTGAAACAGGTTGCCGATTTTACCAAAATGCGTTACCATTCGCCACAAGATAATTTTGATGCCAAAACCTGGGATTTATCGGGTATTGTAGCAGATGTACGGATGCTTTTTGATTTGGGCTACCGTTTAAGCAATGAAGATACTTTTCCGAAGTGGAAAACAGGATCAGAATTTAAAGCCATTAGAGAAAAGCAATAAACAAAAAGCGCCCCGTTGGTATACCGGGGCGCTTTTTGAAAAAAAGTCATTAGTTAAATGCTTCCTGCCGGAAGGATTTAATTAAAAGTGAAACTGTACACCTAATTTTGGTGCGAAAGTATTAGCTTCTAAACCGAAAGAGTTGCTGGTAGTTTTTGCACCAGTTGCTTCAGCTTTGATTTGGTTGTTTGCATAACCTAAACCGTTAACCGATACTTCGATGCCGATTCTTTTGGTTGGGAAGAAAGCAAAACCTGGAGCAATGTTTACACCGATTGATGTAGTAGTACCTACTTTAGCACCTGTATCGCCGTTAGCATCAACTGCTTTTACGGTACCAAAAGCCATAGGAACTGATAATTGTCCGAAGAATTTAAATTGCTCTGATAAGCCAACATAGTAACGGCCAAAAGGCGAAACCTGGAAAGCACCAATTTGGTTTGGAGTTACTCCGCTTACGGTTTTAGAGTAAGTATAACCTACACCTGTACCGATTGCAAAGTTGTTGCTTACAAAATAACCAACACTCGGGATTACGCTAAAGTCGATATCTGATTTTGCAGCACCTTCTACTTTTGTTGAATTGAAACCAACATTACCGCCTAAAATAAATTTTCCTTTTTCAGTTTGTGCTTTTGCACCAAAAGCTAAACCTGCTACTGCTACTAATGATAATAATAGTTTTTTCATTGTTTTATTAATTATATTTTGTGTTAAAAATATAGTCAGTTTTACTATTTTAATGTCTGACTATATTTGCCTAAAAGTCAACACTTGTGCCAAAAAACTTTGTTTAAGTCATCAAAAAATCAGTTTTCTGTCAACCCCTTAGTTTATAGTTAGATGTGAAATCAGTGTTAACTCAATATTATTTTCGTGTGACTAAAAATCAATCGATCGATTAATTTTTAGTCTATGACAAATTGACAATCTGACTTTTTTTGTATAAATGTCAGATTTTTAGACAGTACAATTTGACAGTTTTTTAGGACAGTTTTAATTGATAAGCTGAGCAGGAGGGATGATGTTAAACAAAAAAAGCAAACAGGTTATTTACCCGTTTGCTTTTTACCATCATTTTAGGATTTAGTTATGTTAAAAGGTATTGAATTTAAATTTTTGGTTATTTCCGCTGCCTTCCGACCAGATGTTAAGCAAAGTACTGTTTGCGGTGTTGCTACCCGGTACATCTACATTTTTTGAAGGTACATTACGTGGTGCCATGGTATAATAACCACCTGCTACCGGTATAATGTTAAATTGTTGGGCAGTGGTATTGCTGTTGGTTCTTATTTCGAGTTTAGTGCCGTTTGCAGTGGCTGCACCAACTACAGTAAGCACTTTGCCAGGCGCATTTAGCGGCGACAGCTGGTAATACCCTTCTGCATTTTGGGTTACACTCCATCGCGCATTGTTCGAATTTCCATCGGTATACAGGATTATCTGTGCACCATCGCTTGATGAACCACCTGATACGTTAAGCAGTTTATTGTTATCCAGCGCGGTTGCAATTTCGTAACTGGTATTGGCGGGTAGTCCCACATAAGTAAAACCGCTATACATTTGGTTAATGGTCGCAATATCGGTTGGCGTTAAATTACTTGTTGGATAACTCGACTGATAAGTAGAACCATCTAATTTGGTAATGCTCGGCAAACCCGTATTCGAGAAAGCATAAGGCTCGTACATCATGATCGATTCAAAATCGAAAGGGCCAACTGTGGTATTGCTGGTAGCAGAAAGTTTATTGAAATTATATTCTTTATCGTCAGGAACGTTTTCAGGATAAAAAATAGCATAGCTATCGCGGTCGGGCCGGCATTGTTCGTGGTTTACGCCTAACGCATGGAATATTTCGTGCATCAATATACCCGGATAATTGTAGTTGTAGATGTTGAGGTTTTGGGCTCCGCCAATCATACCAACTGAAGAACTGTTTCCGGTACCTTTTACAAATTTGATGTAATTGGCCTGGGTGGTTCTTTGTACAAAAACAACTGGCGATACCCTCGAAATGTTTTGCATGGCTTTCAGGGTCCACGATGTATCGGCGCCTAAGCCACTAAGGTCATAATAAACAATGCCGTTGGTCCACCTTTTTACCAGGTTGTTGATAATCAGTCCTCTTTCGGTAGTAGATAACGATTTATTGTTATTTGCTTTTAACAGGTTAAACTGTTGTGGACTAAGTGTAATGTCATCGGCAAAGTAATATATGCCGCCAATTTCTTTAATGATCACTTTGTTACCGTCGATTGTAAAGGTGTGGGTTTGGTCGGGGCCACTTTTTTCGGGGCCAGGAGTAGTTTCGTTCACTTTCTTACAGCTAAAAATGGTAAGCATAATGCCAGTGGCCAGGCACAGCGCCAGCCGGATCTTGATTTTGGTCGTTTTCATAAGGTTAGGTTATATTTGGTTAGGAAATGATGGTCTATGTTGTTATCTCATTGGTTATCTGATTTTTATTTAAAGCTCTTCCTAAATTATATAGAAAATATCCGCTAGTTTGGTAGTATTTTAACCAAATATAATTGTATTTTAATATTTACTTAGGTGTAATTTAAATTTATTTTTCAGATTTTTGACAGGCAAGTCCCTGGATTAGTGAAACATGGTATAAAAAATATAATTGTTATTTTTGGCGCATAATATTCTGCCATGACCGAAAATACCTCTACTACAGCCATTATTGAAAAAACTGTTTTTTCGATCCTTTTTGCTTTAAGCTTTTCGCACCTGTTAAACGATACCATTCAGTCGTTAATTCCGGCAATTTATCCTATCATCAAAAGCAGTTATCACCTCAGTTTTTCGCAAATTGGGTTAATTACCTTAACCTTTCAATTGGCTGCCTCGTTGCTGCAACCTTTTGTAGGCCTCTATACCGATAAAAAGCCACAGCCTTACTCGTTAGCCATTGGTATGGGCTTTACTTTAATTGGTTTGGTATCGCTTTCGCAATCCACACATTTTTATACCATATTGTTATCGGTTTGTTTTATTGGTATTGGTTCTTCTATTTTTCATCCGGAGGCTTCGCGTATGGCGCATGCCGCATCGGGCGGGAAAAGAGGGCTTGCGCAATCTGTTTTTCAGTTGGGTGGCAATGCGGGCAGTTCTTTAGGCCCCTTATTAGCGGCCTGGATTATTGTACCTTACGGACAGTTTAGCGTGGTCTGGTTTTCGGTTATTGCCCTTTTGGCCATTATCATTTTAACCTACGTAGGCAACTGGTATAAAGGTTTTATGCTTTCCAGAAGTAAAAAGGTTAACATTCAAACCGTTGTTAACCAGTTTTCGCGGAGTAAGGTAATTTTCTCGGTATGTATTTTATTGCTGCTCATCTTCTCCAAATACTTTTACATGGCCAGTTTAACCAATTATTTTACCTTTTATTTAATTGATAAATTCCATGTTTCGGTACAGACCTCGCAGATTTACCTGTTTGTATTTTTGTTTTCGGTAGCTGCCGGAACATTATTAGGCGGACCAATTGGCGATAAAATAGGGCGTAAGTATGTAATATGGGCCTCTATTTTAGGCACAGCACCATTTGCTTTATTATTGCCGCATGCGAGTTTGTTTTGGGTAGGCGTTTTAATTGTACCCATAGGGATGATTTTAGCTTCGGCATTTTCGGCCATATTGGTGTATGCACAAGAGCTTATTCCGGGCAAGGTTGGTTTGGTAGCAGGTTTGTTTTTTGGCTTTGCCTTTGGTATGGGCGGAATAGGGTCGGCACTATTAGGTAAACTGGCCGACTCTACCAGTATTGAATATGTTTTTAATGTGTGTGCATTTTTGCCTTTGATAGGCTTGCTCACTGGTTTCTTGCCTAATATTGAAACCAAAAAGAAATAAAACAAAAAATCCCATCAGCGATGGGATTTTTGTTTTAATTGAGAATTTTGAGGTTAAAATAGGATATAAATCTTAAAACCAAGGTTGTTGATGAAACCCTGATTGGTTAAATTGAAACCAAAAAGAAATAAGATAATCCCGCTCTTCATTCTAAAGAGCGGGATTATTTGTTAAAAGTGGAAGTTTAATCCAAGAAATGGATTAAAGGTATTTAGGCCAAATTCAAATGCTTCGGCTTCATACCAGCTATAAGCTGGCGCAGGGCCATCATAATCTATTTTATTGTATGATAATAATGAGAAGCCGAGTTCAATCCCCAGTTTTTTAGTTGGAAAAAATGCTAGACCCGGACTAATGGAAGCGTTGTACTGGATGTATTTGGAATTTGGTTCAAAATTGTAATAGGGATAGGTGCTGATTTCATCGGTCTTTACAACTCCTATTGTTCCAATAAATTGACCAAAAGCTTTAAATTTATCAGTAACATCAACATAATACCTCACTATTGGGCCTACTGAAATCCCCTTTTGTTTACTCGTTCTTGTGGAGGTAAGATTACTGTTAGCATCATAATTACTATTCAGCGTTTTACCATAATTTGCTCCAACAGTTAATCCAATAGCTAAGTTTTTAGAGAAGAAATGTGCATACCTTGGGGTGATGCTGTAATAATTTCTTTTTTCATAGTTAGAAGACTCTGTTTTTGAGGTAGAAATACTGAAACTTCCACCAATCATATTGTCTCCTTTTTCTGTTTGGGCATTAACTCCCATGGTGATAGCGCATAATGCTACCAGCGTTAATAATTGTTTTTTCATTTGTGTGTGTTTTTGTGTATTCAATAATAAACTAAAAAATCGACATAAAACTAATTTGTTAGTTAAATAATTGTTAAGCTATTGATATTCAGAAAATAAAAATATCCGGTCGAACTGAATACCGGATATTGAGTTGGATTTAATACCTATTTAGCATTCTCTTGCAGAATAAACTGATAGAGTTCGACAGGTGAGGAGATAAAATTACTGCCGGTTTGGCCTGAAATGGATTTGAGTTTACCATTTTCCTCAGGGAAAATGCTGCGGTGATATTCGATTTGGGCTCCGCCAATGGATTTGATTTTACCATTTTCTTCCGGAAAAATGCTCCTGTAGTATTCAACCTGGGTATTGCCTATTGATTTTACTTTACCGTTTTCTTCATCGAAGATACTTCTGTAGTAGGTAAATTCAATATCACCAATCGATTTGATCTTTCCGTTCTCTTCTGGGAAAATACTTCTGTAATAGGTTACGGTTTTGTTGCCAACAGATTTTAATTTTCCATTCTCTTCAGGCAAAATACTTCGGTTGTACTCAAATTTGGTATCGCCTATGGATTTGATTTTGCCATTTTCCTCCGGAAAGATGCTACGGTAGTATTCAAATTTGGTATCGCCAATTGATTTAACCTTTCCGTCCTCTTCGGGAAAAATGCTTTTAAAATATTTTACCTCTTGTGCCTTTGTGTTTAAAGTAAGGGCAGTAAAAAACAAGCAGCTTAATATTTTTAAGCTATTTGTGATAGTGTTCGATATGCTTCTCATGAGCTGTTAAGTTTAGAAATGAATATTGACTGTAAAAGTAGGGGTGAAGTTCTGTAAAGCCAGCCTGAGGGTATTCGTTTTATCGTAATTGTACAACGATTCGGAAGCGTAGTAATTTTGATGAAAGAACGTTACAATCGGAAACGAAAACTCGAGTGTAGTATGGTCTGCTATGGAATAAGTAAATCCGGGGCTTAAACTGGCGCCATATCCTTTTACTTTGGCATCGGTACGGATCAGGTAACCTTCATCATCAATCCGGTTAAAGGTGTTAACCTGAAGCAGTAGGTTGGCTTGCATAAAGAACTTAAAATGGTCTTTTACATCTATATATTTGCGTACAAATGGGGAGAAACCAAAGCTAAATTCCTTCGGGCCATAACGGTCTTCGTAGCGGCCATCTTCTTCATCCCACGAAATGTAGCTTTCGCCTCGCAATTTGGAAAGGTTTAAAGGGAGTTCCAGTCCAATGGCTAAATTGTTGGCTAAAAAATAACCTCCACGCGGGGTTACCGTAAAGGTGTTGAGACTTGGGGCCGAACTGTTTTGTTTGGAAGTGCCAAAGCTTACGCTAAGGCCGGCAAAGCCAGTTCCTTTTTCAGTTTGGGCATAACAGCGCCAACTGACGGCGCATAGCAGCGCCATGATGATTAATTTAGGTTTCATTATGTTGTGTTTTTGTGTGTAATCAATAATAATCATTATTGAAACAAAATGCAAGAAATGAAACTATTATGTTAGTTACTTTAATGAATATTTTTAACCTGGGTATATTACGCAATCGTTATTTCTATTTTAAGTCATTGCATACAAATCAATGAATTCTGCAATTGATTATTTTGCCTAACCGCTCATCCTTGCCTCGGCTCGCCGCCGCCGAAGGGCTCTTTCTTTTTGGCATCAAATATCATTTAAACGATGTTTCAGTTTGCGAGAATAATAACTTTGGGAAAAAACATCCTGCACAAGGTCGTTTTCTTTATTGACCCCCAGGTCATCGTCAAATCTGACCAAGCTAGCAGTTGAA
>Ga0308170_10000241_pt1 | contig 85837 bp, 80 predicted proteins | sample PhyBR2_2_FD_202136 | JGI IMG/M metagenome (GOLD analysis project Ga0308170, IMG submission 202136) | Phyllosphere microbial communities from UC Gill Tract Community Farm, Albany, California, United States - DLSLSB.R2 | ecosystem: Host-associated > Plants > Phyllosphere > Unclassified | place... | reverse complement strand
ACCATACTCGAAAACAGGCAATAAGCACTATGCAAAGACCGGCCAAACTGCATAAAGGCTACTAAAGTTACAAAATGTCATCTCAAATCCTTTGTTTTTCTAAAACTGAACTCTCGAAATGACGATCCCGGAAGGGCTGTCACTCAAATTGATTTTTAAACAATAAATTACCGCTCAGGATTACAATTCAGTCTAACTATTCCTTCGGCAGGTTAACAGTATCTTCAGGGTGTTGTGGCGGCAATACATCAACCTTTTTCTCTACAATGGTGATCTTAGTAAATACGGCATACTTGCTGGGCGAAATACCACCATCAAACTTTTCGGCATAAGCCTGTGTAAATTCTGCCCCAAAATAGAGGATAATGGAGGTGTAATAAATCCACAGCAGGATAATGATAATAGAACCTGCTGCACCAAATGCAGAAACGGTGCTTCCTTTTTCGATATAAATACCGATTAAATATTTACCCAAACTAAACAAAAGCGCTGTAAACAAGGCGCCAATTATAGCCGATTTCCATTTGATGTTTACATCTGGTAACACTTTAAAAATAATGGTAAATACCGCAGTTACGGCTGTAAGGGTAAGCGCATTATTTAAAATGTAGATAATCAAGGCCATGGTATCGTTAGCAACCGGAATTACATCCTCCACCTTGCTCTCTGAAATTAACGACACCAGTTTATCGCCCAATCCCACCACAACACTGTTAATTACGAGCGATACGAGGAGCAGGAAACCCATCGATACAATGAGTGAGAAAGAAAGTAATCGGTTGGTTAACATTTTGATCCAGCCCTTTTTGGGCATGGCTTTTACCTTCCAGATCAGGTTAATGCTATCCTGTATTTCGATAAAAATGGCTGTGGCACCAATAATTAAAGTGCCAATACCAATAATTAAACCAATGGTAGATTGACCACTTTTATTGGCATGATCAACAAAGCCCTGGATCTGGGTAGCTGCGGGTTTTCCAACCAGTTCGGTAACTTCGATAAAAAACTTATCACGCGTTTTCATTTTATCGTTAAAAAACAGCGTAGCAGCCGAGAGTACGATAATAATGAGCGGCGTAAGCGAAAAGATAGTGTAATAGGCCAACGAGGCACTTAGTTTCATTACCCTATCTTCCATAAAGCCTTTACCGGCCGCTATAAAAAGGTGATAAATGGCAACAAAAAAATATTTGATTTTATGTACTACTCTTACTCTTTTCATCTAAAAATTAAAACGGATATCCTATCCCAATATTAAAAATTAAATTTTGTCTGCGCCAGTCTTTATTTCCAAAATCGATATCGTTAAATACCCAACGTTGTCCTTCTGGTAAATATGGTTTCCGTACCGGGAAAGCCACATCCAAACGCACTACAAAAATACTGGCATCAACCCTTAAGCCTGCACCTGTGCCCACAGCAAGTTCGTTCAATGCATTTTTAAGTTTAAAGCCCGATCCAAGTCTGGCAGTTTCCGGTTTGCCGGGTTCTCCTAAATCTTCTTTTCTAAGCCAAATGTTACCTGCATCTACAAATAACGCGCCATAGAATATACTCACAATTTTAAAACGCAGCTCGGAATTGAGCATTAATTTAATATCACCACCCTGATCGGCAAATATGGCATTATCCGGAACTTTATAAGTACCAGGCCCTAAAGTACGGGCAGGGAAGGCCCTTACATCGTTACTGCCGCCGGCGAAAAACTGCCTTACAAAAGGCAATGAGGTACTGTTGCCATAAGCGAAACCATAACCTAAGTTTAACCGGTTGGCCCAGATCAGGTTTTTATTGATTTTATAATAATCCCTCAAATCGGCCTCAGCCCTGATAAACTGGGTTAGCGGAATATTAAAAATGGTTCTTTTTCCTTCATCATTTTTAGCCGTAAATAAGCCCCAAACATTTCCGCCGGTTTCTAAAGCGCCATAGAAATAAGTATTGTTTCTGCGGCTATCTTCCATCTGGTTGGTATAAGTAAAATTGTAATTGCTACCAACAATAAACTGACTTTCTAAGGTGCTTCTTAATAATGGATTTACTTTATAAAGACTATCTTCAACATCTTTATTTGGAAATCCTGTAGATACATAACTTATAGAAATCGGGTTAAAATTATGCTCTTTATACAGGTTCTCTTTAAAGTTATATCCGTATTCGCCTTTTACTGCATGCAAGGTATATTCCGAACCCCTGTTTAACATCTGGTATGAAAGTGAGGTAATGGTTTTCGGAATAAATGCATTGGTACTATTTGGTTTGTAAAATGGAACGATTAACCGTGGGAAGGTTAATTTTCCTTCGGCTGTAAATGACAATGAATTTTTGCCCAGCGCCGTTCCTTTGGTTTGCGTTTCAAAACCACCACTTACGCTTAAATCAAGCTGCTCGGCATTTCTGAACAGGTTGCGGGTGGTTTGGGTTACTTTAACTTCAGAGCCCACAAAATTATTCGATTTACTGGTTCCGGTAACCGAGAAAGTAAGTGAGTTTTTCTTTAAGGGCGTTAAATAAATATTCAAATCAAGCTGATTGTTCCTGAAACTATCTACAGGCAAAAATTCTACCCGCACATCCTGAAAAGCACCCACATTTACCATCCGGTTTAGCGATTGGTTATGATCTTTACGGTTGTAATGTTCTCCTTTTTGAAAGAACACCAGACGGTCGAAAAGTTTCGATTTAAAGGTATTGCGGTTATCGTAGATTTTAAAATCATTGTATTCAAGCGGTTTTAGTTTCCTTAAAGCACTATCTCTACGTAAAGAATAATTAGGGTAGATATTGATATTTTTAATGGTATAAGGTTTTATGGCTGCATCTGGAGCAATATCTTTCACTTTTACCTTAATGTTAACGAGGTTTTTGCCAATGGTACTGTCAACCTGTATAATCAAATAATCGGGGCTGAAATAAAAATAACCGATTTCTTTCAGGTCATTATCAATCCTGATCCGCTCGTTTTTATAGGTATCGATATCATAAAAATCGCCAACTTTTAATAAGGTTTTGTCTTTATTGGCATTGATGTTTTTGGTCAGGATACCTGTATCAGGCGGAAAAGTTACTTTATTGATTTTATAGCGCTGGCCGGTAACTGCAGTATAAATAGCTTTGCCTTTTTTCTCTTTAATTACTGTATCGCCGGTAACGTTGGCCTGTAAATAGCCTTCGCTAATGAGGTAGCTGGTTAGTACATCATTGTTGTATTTCAGTTTTACATCGTTAAGCAAAACCGGTGCTTCGCCTTTTCTGCGCAGCCAGTTCCTGAAACCTTTTGGCTTTTTAGGCTCGCCGGCAAGGTTATAAATACCAAGTTTAAATTTGATGCCTAAAATAGAACTGTTGGGACGCGGCCTGGTTTTAGCTTCAAGATCGTTTTTAATCTGTTTTTCGTTATCAATTTTGCCCGAAGAATCGGGATTGATCTTTACTTCAGCACCCGTGTACAAAATCTGCCCTGGTTTTAACGATTTAGTACTGCTGCAAGCCCAAACTAAACAGGCCATAACAAATAAAAGCGGTCTAGTTAGTTTTTTCATCTTGTGCTTTCTGTTCAATGTTTCTTATTCTTCTGATTCGTTTCTTCTGAAATATCTCTCTAAATTTATTATAATCTACCACCAGGGTAAAGCCTAAGCCGGTTTCGATAATCTGGCCCTGCACAATCACATCGTTCTGGTTGCGGCGATAAGCCCTTAACCGGTACCTGCCATCGGCCGAAAGTGCATATTCTACATTTACGTTTCCAGCTATATTGGTCGATTTTTCTCCCGGTGCCTGTGGTCCTTCCAACGCGAACGAACTACCTACCGTAACCGTTAAGCGATCATTCAGCAGCTTTTTAGATAAGCCGACTTCCAAATCGGTTTTTTGCTGCATTGAACCTGTCGAATAATCTTCGGATGAGTTTACCCCGAAGTTAAGGTCAACCCCCTGTATTAAATCGGAAGTTAAATTATTCAGTTGCTCAGTTAAGAGCTTGCTCACACTCGAACGGGCAAGGGTAGAAACCCCGCCGCCGCCGCCAGCCAGGCTCTGAAACGGATTATTGGCAATGAACCGGTTTAATGCCAGTAATGCGAAAACCTGCTTGTTGAGCTCGCTTTCATCACGATTTACGTTAATCAGCTTGGTATACACCTGTCCGCTTAAAGCACCACGTTCATTTTCAGGTAAATCGAGTTTAAATGATATGGTAGGTTTTAACAATTCGCCTTTCATCATTAAATAAACCTGAAAGGGTAATTTGGTTCTGGCTTCGTAAAGGTCTGGCTGATTGAGTAAATCGATAGGGGCTGCATTCACCTCATATAGGGCCGTGATGTTGGCATTGGCCGAAGTCGGTTCGCCTGTCCAGATAATAGTACTGCCCTTTACCAGTTTAAATTCTTTTTTAACCACGGCCAGGGTAAGGTTGTACGAACCATCTACAATTTCGTAGCGGCCTGTCATGCTGATTTTACCGCTGGGATCCATGGTTACGTTTAAATCGGCATCGCCTTTAACGTTCAGGTTATCGCCACTGGCGGGGTCTACCACAACATTCAGTTCAGCCTCAGGGTCGATGTTTACTGCTGCAACTAAATTTAAGCCTTTGATAGGTGCTTTACTGATACTATCTACATTTAATGCCTTTTTGCCGTTAAACGGCGGGGCATCTTCGTCAATAAACTGAACTATACCTTCCTGATCGATAATTGATGGATCGTTGGCCGGCAGCGCAAAGAAAAATTTGGTGCCTTTATTCACCTTGATGTTCATGTTTACATCGGGTTGGTTCAGGTCGCCGCGCACTTTGATATTGCTGGTTATAAAAACCGTTCCGTAAATCATATCGTTGTCGGCTGCAGTCGAATTCAGTGCCCTGAAATTATCAGTTCTAATATCCAGACCGAAACGGTAGTTCTTAAAATCTTTAGTGTAAACTTTTCCGTTAATGGTGGCTTTCTGGTTTAAAGAATCGATAAGGGTAAAATTGTTAAAACTGATCCCCTCTTCCGTAAACGAAATTTTTTCGTTTGGCATCCGGAAATAAGAGTTTACATAGGCTACGTTAAAACCTGCATTATTGAAAGTTAAATCGCCCAGTATTTTCGGAGCGGTTAATGCTCCTTTAACCGTTAATGCTCCGGTTAAGGTGCCTGTACCACGTTTAAGTTGGCCTGCCGACAAACTCTCGATGTTTTTCATTTCAATCTTATCGATATTAACGGAAAGGTCTAATGCGCTTTGCGGCGCAGTATAATAAAAACCGTTAGCCCTTAACTCGTGCACGCCGCTTAGCGCCACGTTTACCTCAAAAGCATTTTCGGTATTGTTGTTTACTGCTAAACGTAAGGTTCCTAGCTGGTCTTTCTGGTAGCGCAGCTGATCTATGGTTAAATTGGCTTCAAATTTTGGGGTACTGGCCAGGTCTTTTACATTGGCTGTACCGTTTAAACGACCCCCAACCAAAGTGGTATCGGTTTCGGCAAATTTAGTTAAGGTTTCCAGCTGGAAATCTTTAAACTCAACCGCCAAAGGCGCATTGGGCTCGGTAGGGTTGCTGTTTATGGCCAGTGATTGGCCGCTGTTGCTGATTTGAAACTGGTTAACCAAAATACCCGAAGCGCCAAACTGAATGTAATTATCTTGCGAAACTACCCATTTCTGGTAATCGAGCAGAAGTTTCTGTGGATCGAGGGTGAATTTAAAATCTTTGTTAATCGATTGAAAATTACCACCGATAACATATTTGTTTTTACGTTGCCTGTCGCGTAAGAAAACGTTTACCCCTAAATTATTGTTGGCTGCATCGCCACTTACTTCGGTGTTAAAAAGTGCTATGGACGGGCTTTGTAAACTTTTAACAGTTAAACTGTAATCGAGTTTATTGTTGTCGTTATTAATGTTTAAAACCGTGGTGTCTACTCTAAAATCGCCATAAACCACTTGCGGGAAACGGCCTTTAATTTGCAGGCTATCTTTTTGGGTGTCAATTAAGCCGTAAAACTGCGATTGTTTAAATACCGTTAATTCGGGAACAAAACTTTTTAACAGTTTAGAATCGTATACGCGCACAAAGAACCTTAAACGCTGATCGGGAACTTTTGTAACCGTACCGAAAGCATAATATTTGTTTATTTCGTTAATAATGGCACCGCTAACCTTGGTAAGCTGGTATTTTCCATCAATTTTGGCCGATAAGATTTCCGAATTCAGGGTGAGTTCATTTTCGGTAGCCGTGGTTTTAGCACGTACCGAAATGGTATCGACATTAATGCGTTGTTTATCTTTCACCACCTGCAGGCCGGTCACATCAACCGAACCGTTTAAATAATCGGCATCGGCAGTTGTCAAATCCACTTTAATCACACCGGCTGCACTTAAAACGGTAGGGCTAAAATTTAAAGCCTGCAAATTAACCTGTTTTAAGTTTAAATCGGCTTTTACTGCCGGATATTTGCCAGCCAGGTTAACCTTTGCATCGAGGGCAAAATTGGCATTGCTATCGGGCATGCTGCTTTTTACCACAACGTTCTGGTTGGCATACGTACCCGCCACATTTAAGTTGCGGTAGGTATATTTATTGTAGTAGGCGCTTAACACCTTTGCATTAAATTTCGCATTGATTTTTTTAGGATCCAAACCGGTACCTGCCACTCTGGCTTTGGCCGAAACGCGACCGAGTTTAGGCTGCATTTTTAACAAACGACCTACATTAAAATTGTTCAGACTAATATCGGCCTGGTAACTTTCTTTACCTTTTGGCCCTTTCATTCCTGCAATTACATTGGCACCACCCATATCCGTCAGGATGTTTAGGTTGGTGTTAAAATCGGTCATCGATCCTTTAAAATTACCTTTTGCATCAATTACATTAGGCAATTCTATGGTAGGAGGGAGCGACTTTTTAGGAACAGCCACCAGGATATCGCTTTTGGTAACATGTAGTTTTTTGATATTTAAATCCAGAAAAGTTTTTTTAATATCGGGCAGACCTTTTGCTTTTCCGCTGATATCGATCTGGGTATTTTTTAAGCCGCTAATTTGCAAGCGCGGAATATTCAGGTTGTTTAAATAGCCGTTAACATCAGCATTGAGCTTTATTTTCTCATTGCGGTAATTGGCTGGTATAGCATCGCTAAAATAGCCTGCGTCTTTTAAACCAATGGTTGTGTTTTTAAAGGCCAGGTTAAGTTTTACACGCTCAGGGTGTTTCGTCAGATCCTCCATCGAAGTAAAATTGAGCTCAGTAGCATTTTCGATGGTGGTATTTGGGGTTTTGAGGATAAAATTGCTCAGTTTAATCTGCTTATCGTTATAAACTGCATTTCCCCTTAGTTCATTTAAAGCAAAACCACTTTTTTCTTTTAACGAACCATTTTTAACATTGGCTTTTATCCCTGCGGCACTATAAGTTACATCGCTGGCGCCCAAACTTAATCCGGCAATTTTGAGGTGGTTAAAATCCATTCCCTTTGGTGCAGGTTTAGCGCCAAGGTTATCGAATTGCACTTCGTTATCGGCCAAACTAATGTTCTTAATCATTAACCCAAGCGTCGATTTTTCAGGTAAAACCGTATCCTTTACTTTTTTTAAATCGTTACTCGGCGCAGGTTTAAAGGCAAACACTATGTTCGATCGGTTTAAATGTGCATCATCAACCGCATACCGGCTATTGGTTAAATCTACTTTTAAGTTAACCAGCCCAAGGTCGTTTACATCGGCAACCGCTTTAGTAGTCGAAATCTGATCGTCGTAATTTACTTTTACCTTGCTGAAAACAAAATTCTGCACCTCTATTAAAGGCAGTTTACCCTGTTCTTTCTCGGTACTATCTACACTGTTGGTAATGTGCTGCACCAGTTGCGTTAAAGGTTTTTGCTGCAAATAACGTAAAGAAGTATTGTTTAAGCTCAGTTCTTTAATTACATAGTGCTGGTTGGCCAGATCGAAATCTTTAATTTTAGTTTTAAAAGCACCCAGGTAAAGTTTAACATCATTACCAGCCACATCATCGCGGTAGGTGAGGCCTATATCCTCAAACGAAACTTTATCGACAGAGAATTTTAGTGTGGAGGTAGTATCTTTTTTAACTTTTTCTTCAGGTTTTTTCTGGTCGCTCGCAAAGGCATCAACCAGGAAAGAAAAATTAAATGTAGTGTCCGGATTAATTCGCTTCACATTGGCCCGCACGTTTTTTAACTCAATATTATTTACTTCAACTGTATTTTTTAACAGTTTAAACAAGCTGATATCAACGGCCAGTTTTTCGGCATATAATAAGGTGTCGCCTTTGCGGTCTTCGATGTAAAATTTATTTAGTACAACATCTTTGGGTAGCGCAATTTTAATGCTTTCGAGACTAACCTCGGTTTTGGTTTTGGTTTTGAGGTAGTTGATGGCCTTATCCTTCACAAAATTTTGAACGGCCGGAATATTTAACGACAGTGCTAAACCCACCACCAGGATGATTATGGAGGCAATGAACCACAATAAAATTTTGAGACTTTTGCGTACGTATTTATTCAAAACTGTGTGTGTTTGGTGTTTGTTAAAAGCCAAAAAGCAGACCATTTAAATTAAATTTAAACAGCGTTTTACTAATTAATACAAAAAATAACTTAAATTGTTCGCCCGCTATAAAAATTTAACATGGGCGGTGCAGTAAACAGTTTAAAATGAATTCAATAAATCTAAATATATCTTTTGAACAATACACGGGTATTGATGAATTAATAGAAAAAGATCGCATATTATGCAAACAGGCTGAGCAAGCTTTAGCCACCTCCTATTCACCTTACTCTAAGTTTAGGGTAGGCACGGCCATCCGCCTGGCTTCGGGCGAAATAATTTTGGGCAGCAACCAGGAAAACCTGGCTTATCCATCAGGACTTTGTGCCGAACGCGTAGCGCTTTTTGCAATTGGGGCTAAACATCCCGATGCAGTGATCGAAAGCATGGCCATTACCGCACAAACCGATCATTTCGAAATTTTAAAACCCGTTACCTCTTGCGGGGGCTGTTTGCAGGTAATGATCGAATTTGAACGTAAACAACAAAGCCCCATCGAGGTGATTTTTTATTGCCTAAACGGCGAGGTGTTAAAAGTGCCCAGCGTAAAGAGTTTATTGCCTTTTGCTTTTGTAGAGGATAGGCTGGAGAGATAAGGAGGAGTTTAGAAATCTGGTTTGTAATTGTCTGGCGGTAAACTCAGTCCCCCTTTTGAAGGGTGTAGGGGGATGACAATAGAATAGAAACTTTAGATTTTCTAATTCGATTATTTACAACTTCATCCCCCCGCCCCCTTCGAAGGGGGAAATGGGATTGCGTTAAAATCAAACGTTTACCGTACAAACTATTATATTTGGTTTTTTAACCACAATGAAACATTTATACATCCTCATTTTTTCGGCTTTTATTTCTTTTAACCTGCAGGCCCAGGGCGTACTCAAAAGTAACGCAACTTATAAAATTACTTACTTCCGCTCGGGCGATGGCAAACCGAAAGAAGATCGAAATGCAACGGTAGTCATTGCCGATTCCAAACAAAATTTAATCAGCAATGCCAGTATTCTGGATAATAAGGCAAAATATCCTTATGAGCAAAGCCTGGTAACTAAACCTGCACTGTTATTATACCAGGTAGCCGATTTAAGTGCAGGCAACCAGATTGCAACCGTTGATAGTGTTGCCATTGGCAAACAGGTTTTTGAATACAGTAACGATACCAAAGTGATATTGGGTTATGCCTGTAAAAAGGCTACCACAGTGGTAAATTCTAACCGGATCGATTTATGGTATACCACCGATGCCGGTATTAAAGCTGCGCCGAGCGTTTTAGGTCAAGGGCTGGGTTTGGTATTGGAGCAGGTACGCAATGGTAGTAGCTATGTTACTGCAACTAAAATAGAAAGCATTAAAAATGTAAAATCGATTGATTTAGCCAAAATAAGCACCAACCTGAGCGATGGGTTAACCTATAAAGATTTGTTGTGGAAAAGCAGGTTTACCACTTTAAGCGTATTTAATAACGAAACCATCAACTTTGTTGATAAGCCACAATCAACCGATTCGGTTTTCCGCTTTGCAGGTGGAACAGTAATTGCACGTAAGGTTAAATTCCCGGCCTACACGGGTAGTCCAAATGTTTTTGTCGATTTAACGGAGCAATCAAACGGCGATGCTTACGACAGAACGGGTTCTGTATTTGTAATCCCAACCGATAAAAGCATTAGTTTGATGGATGCCCTGAAAAATTCGGTGAAAGAACTACCTGTTTACGATAATGGAAACGGAAAAAAATATCAGGGCGTAGTAGCCACAACCAATTATAATCCGGTAATTGAACTGATGCGCTTTTTTACCCCTTTTGGTGTAGGTAAATACAACGGCCTGAAGCTAAAAGATAAAAACTGGGCCGAAAAAGTATATTACCGCCAGGATATTTCGGAGCTTTTCTCTTTGGTTAATGGAAAAGAAGCCTGGGTAGCGGTTTTTATTGGCAACTACGATAAAGGCGGACATAAAGTTTCGATGAACATCACGCTGCATAACGGTGGCCGTGGCGAAGGCAAGAAGGAAATCATTATGCCTTTGTTTAATTCTACCAATGTAATGGAAATGGCCGGGCAAGAATATGCTACCATGTTTAGCAGTGATAAAGGGCTGGAGGTTTCTTTTACGTTGGATAAAGACCTTAAAGATGCCAGGTTGCGTTACATTACCACCGGCCATGGTGGCTGGGGAAATGGCGACGAGTTTGTACCCCGGAAAAATACCATATGGTTAGATAATAAAGAAACCTTTGCCTTTACACCATGGCGCCAGGATTGCGGTTCTTACCGTTTATCGAACCCGGCTTCTGGTAATTTTGAAACAGGCCTTTCTTCATCTGATTTAAGCCGTTCTAACTGGTGTCCGGGTACGGTTACCAACCCCAACTGGATTAGCCTCGGCGATTTAAAAGCTGGGCAGCATACCATTAAAGTTACCATCCCGATGGGTAAACCCGAAGGTTCGAGCTCAAGTGCCTGGAATGTTTCGGGGGTGTTGCTGGGTACGGAGTAGTACCTATTGTGCTTTGGTTTCGGCTGATGCGACACCAGCCGATAGGATCATGCACATACATTAATTATAATTGCACATGCCTTAATTATAGTTGAACATGCGTTAATTATAAATGCACATACGTTAATTATAATTAAACATGCGTTAATGTTTTTTGCCATAGAAGATATTTAAGCTGCAATGGTATTATATTCCTTATGGTTAACGCGACAGGTTTTTTGCGAATGTTAGGTTGTGAGGGATTTTCTGGCATTTTGCAGCCCTAAATAGTACCTCAGGACTATTTTTTCTAAACCGGATTGAAGGGGAGATCCTTTTTTGGGCGGGGGATGGGGGCAGGGCAAAAAAGATCGGATCGGAAAGCCGGAGGAAACACTTCATAAAAATTACGGAACCCTGCTTTCCAAATCAATAAAAACAAATTTTCCACCTCAAAATGTGAATAACCTGTCTTCTCTCTGTGCCATCATTTTTATTATATTTACGGCTGCCAATTTTTGTATATAAATGAGTGAAGAACTAGACCCAAACATCAACGAAGAACACAAACATACCATAACACCAATTAACGGTTTATACGAAAACTGGTTTCTCGATTATGCGTCTTATGTAATTCTAGACAGGGCGGTTCCACACATTAACGATGGATTGAAGCCTGTACAACGCCGTATCATGCACTCTTTAAAGGAGATGGATGACGGACGGTTTAATAAGGCTGCCAACGTAATTGGTAACACCATGAAATACCACCCGCATGGCGATGCCTCTATCGGTGATGCGATGGTGCAAATCGGGCAAAAAGACCTGCTAATTGATATGCAGGGTAACTGGGGCGATCCGGTTACCGGCGATAGCGCGGCAGCTCCCCGTTATATCGAGGCACGTTTATCCAAATTTGCCAACGAGGTGGTGTTCAATCCCGATACTACCGACTGGCAGTTAAGTTACGATGGGCGGAACAACGAACCCATAACCTTACCCGTTAAGTTTCCTTTATTGCTGGCACAAGGTGCCGAAGGTATTGCCGTAGGTTTAGCTACCAAAGTAATGCCGCACAATTTTATCGAATTGCTCGATGCATCGATAGAAGCACTTAAAGGAGTGCGCCCCAATATTATGCCCGATTTTTTTACGGGCGGTATGGCCGATTTTTCGAACTACAACGAAGGTCAACGGGGTGGTAAAATACGCGTAAGGGCAAAAATTACCGAAAAGGATAAAAAGACTTTGGTCATCAGTGAGGTGCCATTCAGTACCACCACAGGTTCGGTAATCGATAGTATCTTGTCGGCCAACGATAAGGGTAAAATTAAAATCAAAAAAATTGAGGATAACACGGCAGCTAATGTAGAAATTGTAGTGCACCTGGCACCCGGTATTTCGCCTGATGTAACCATTGATGCGCTTTACGCTTTTACGGCCTGCGAAGTTTCCATATCACCCAATACTTGTATTATCCAGGGAGATAAGCCACTCTTTTTGAGTGTGAACGATATCCTGATTGAGAATACAAAACATACCAAGGCTTTACTTAAAAAAGAGCTCGAAATCCGCCTGCACGAATTGCAGGAGAAAATTTTCTTCAGTTCCCTGTTAAAAATATTTATTCAGGAGGGAATGTATAAAAACCCAGAATATGAAAATTCGAGCAATTTTGATACCGTAGTAGAGGTTTTACACATTTTATTCGATCCTTTTAAACCATCGCTTTATCGCGAAATATTGCCAGAAGATTTCAAGAAACTGATCGATAAACCGATGAGTAGCATCACCCGTTTTGATGTGAAAAAGGCTGATGAGCAGATGAAAAATCTGGAGGATGAAATTAAAGTGGTTAAAAACCATTTAAAACACCTTACCGATTATGCTATTGCCTGGTTTCAGAAACTGAAAGATAAGTACGGAAAAGGGCGTGAGCGTAAAACTGAAATCCGTTTGTTTGATCGGGTTGAAGCTTCGAAGGTTGCTTTGGCCAACGTAAAATTATATGTAAACCGTACCGATGGTTTTGTGGGGTCGGGCTTACGTAAAGATGAATTTGTTGCCGATTGCTCGGATATTGATGAAATTATTGTTTTCCGCGAGGATGGTAAATGCATCATTACCAAAGTGGCCGATAAAACCTTTGTGGGTAAGGGCATTATCCACGTACAGGTGTTTAAGAAAAACGACGAACGTACCGTTTATAACCTGGTTTATAAAGACGGATCGACCGGAACCTCTTACATTAAAAGATTTTCGGTTGTTGGGGTAACCCGCGATAAAGAATACGATTTAACCAAAGGATCGAAAGGTTCGAAGGTGTTGTATTTTACTGCTAACCCGAACGGAGAGGCTGAAATTATCAATGTAGCCCTAAAGCCACATTCGAAATTACGTAAGCTGCAATTCGACCTTGATTTTGCTGAAGTGGCTATTAAAGGTCGTGGCTCGCAAGGTAATATTGTATCGAAATATCCGGTTAAAAAGATCATTTTAAAGAGCAAAGGTGTTTCTACCTTATCGGGACTTAAAATTTGGTACGATGATTTGTTGAAACGACTAAATGTTGATGGTCGCGGTAAATATTTAGGCGAGTTTGATGGTGACGACCGTATTTTACAGGTACACAAAGATGGTTACTATGAGTTGAGTTCTTTCGATTTAACCAACCACTTTGACGATAACCTGCTGCTGATCCAGAAATTTGATCCCGAAAGGATTTTTGCTGCGGTTCATTTTGAAGGTAAAGCGCAGAACTATTTTATCAAGCGTTTTGCATTCGAGCTACAGGCCAATGGCAGGAAAACGATTTTTATCAGCGAAGAGCAGAAATCGAAATTATTGCACTTAACGGCTAACCCTGCAGCCAAAATTATTGTCGATGTATTAAAAGGTAAAACGCAGGTTCCGGAAACCCTGGATTTGGTATTGGCCGAATTGATCGATGTTAAAGGCTTAAAGGCAAATGGTAACCGTTTATCGCCACACGACGTGCAAAAGGTTGTTTTAGAAGAGCCTGAGATTGAAGAGGAGGAAGTAGAAGAAATACCTGCCGAAGATGATAATGATAGCAATGTGGAGGAAGAAGTAGCCGAAGATACGAGTGAAACTGCCGAAGCAACAGAACAGGTCGCTGATGAGCCTATTGTAGAAAAGGCAAAACCTAAATTCGAACGTACCGAAACCCCTGCACCTAAAACAGAAAAACCTGCTACGGAACAACCTAAAAAGGAAGCACCAAAGGCTGAAGAAAAAACTGAAGAGAAGCCAGTAAAAAAGGTAGACTTCGAAATTACCAACCCCGATGACATCGATATTGATGATAAAGGGCAAATTGGTTTGTTCTAGTAAAATTTAGATCTAATTGCCGTAGCCATTCGTCCAGCCGATCGTCATTCCCACGCAAGTGGGAATCTTAATGCTGTTGCTTTAAGATTCCCAATAGAAAATCGTCATCTCGACTGAAGCGCAGCGAAATGGAGAGATCTGTAATCAGATTTCTCGACTCCGTTGCACTCCGCTCGAAATGACGATCACTTAAAGCTGATTCTGTCATTCCAGTTCCAGTGGTTTTTCTAAAACTGACTTCTCGAAATGACGATCCCGTTAGAGAATCTGCTATTCTCTTCCCGTTTTTTTCTAAAACTGTATCTGGGAATGATGAACACCTTATCTTGTTTCACCAAAATATCCTTCCTCAACGTCACAAAGTCGAATAAAAAACAAAACCTTCCGTTTTTAAACCTATATTTGTGCTGCTCAAAGGGGTGCTTACTGGTTTAAAATTCTTTTACAATCAGTTTGCTGAGATTACACCCGTTTTAAGGCAAAAGGTAGAAAGGTAAAAGGTTGAAGGTTTTCCCACCCTCTGCCTCTTAACCCTCCACCTTTAACCTTAAATGTACCTGATGCGGATAATACCGACGTAGGAAAGAGGTTAGCTTTACCATACTGTTTCGCCCCGAAAACAGTTTTCAATTATTTTTTAGCAGTAGCAAAATATTGTAAATGAATTTTCAGGATTGGTTTAAGCTTTTTCAGGAGCAGATTGCACACACCTCTTTTATCGAGTGGTTAGCTGTAGGGTTTGGTGTAGCCGAAGTTTTACTGGCCAAAAAGAACAGCATTTGGTTGTACCCAACCGGTATTATTTCTATCCTCTTATCTATGTTTTTGCTGTTGAATGTAAAACTGTATGCAGAAACATTACTAAGCATTTATTACCTGGTGATGAGCGTATATGGCTGGATCATCTGGAAGAAAAGAAAGCAGGATGCTGAAAATCAGGTGTCGTGGTCAAGCAATAACGAGTTAAGCATTGCGGTATCGATCTCGGTAATTGGTTTTGGGGTACTGTATCTGGTACTAAGGCATTTTACCGATTCGGACGTGCCTCTTTTCGATGCCTTTGTTTCGGCTACTGCCTGGGCCGGTATGTGGCTACTGGCCAAACGCAAAATAGAAAACTGGATTTTTCTCAATATTTCCAACATTGTGGCCATTCCCTTATTGTTTCATAAAAAGCTGCCCTTAATGGCTTGTTTAACCACGTTTTTGTTTACTGTGGCTATTTTCGGCTTTTTCGATTGGAAGAAAATTATCGATAAAAGCAGACTTAAATTGGCCAGATCTTAAAAGGCAGCACGATGGAAGATACCTTAACCCTTACCTGGCAGGAAAAAGTTGCCGAATACGCTGCCCTTTCAGAAGAGATGGGCAAGCTGCATCCCGAAATATTAGCACTGGCTTACCAGGAAAACTGGTTTAAACTTTTTGTACCAGAAGTTTATGGTGGTGCCAATAAAAAACTACCTGAAATACTGCGTTTAGAAGAGCAACTGGCAGAAGCTGATGGTAGCCTCGGCTGGACGGTTACCTTATGTGCCGGTGCAGGTTGGTTTGCCGGTTTTTTAGATCCTGAATTGGCCGCTGAAATTTTTGCCGACAGAGCAGTGTGTTTTGCCGGGAGTGGGGCAGTAGGTGGCGAGGCAGTTAAAACGGCAACAGGCTATCGTTTAAACGGTCAGTGGAATTATGCGAGCGGAGCATTGCATGCTACCATATTTACCGCCAATTGCACCCTTAAAAGCGAAACAGGTGAAGATATCCTGGATGAAGACGGCGAGCCTGCAATCAAATCATTTATCCTGAAAAAGGATGAAGTTAATATTTTGCCTGGCTGGTCTTATTTTGGCCTTATTGCAACCGGTAGTCATGCTTTTGAAGTAACAAACCTCGAAGTACCTGAAAACAGAACCTTTACCATCAATAAAGATATTCTGGTAGCAGATTCGGGCTTTGATTACCCATTTTTGCAGCTTGCCGAAACCACGCTAACCGTAAACAGCCTGGGCATGACCAATCATTTTATTAAACTGGTAGAAAGATCATTCCATTCGCGCTCCAGTATGAAGAGGTTTAGCGAGCCGCAAATACAGTTCTTTACCGCCGAGTTAAACAGGTGTAAAAATGAGGTGCAAACGCTGCGCGGGCAATTCTATACTGCATTTGATGAATCGTGGATTGAACTAATGGACAATGGTCAAATTACCGATGCAAAACTGAACGAGGTCAGTTCAATCAGTCGTAAATTGGCGCATGCCTGTTGGCGTACTGCTGGTATTTTATTTCCGTATTGTGGTTTAGAGGCGGCCAAAAAAGGATCGGAGGTTAATCGGGTATGGAGGGATATACACACGGCCAGTCAACACGGGTTGCTTACTTTCGAGGTTTAATTATTCGAGGAGCTCAGGTTTAATTTTGTTCCTAAAATCAGTCGCAAACTTATTTAACTTAGGTTGTATTACAAAAGAGCAGTAAGGTTTTCCCTGGTTATCGTTAAAGTAGTTCTGATGATAATCTTCAGCCTCGTAAAATTCAGTTGCAGGTACAACTTCCGTAATAATCGGTTTGTCGAAAATATTTTGTTGCGTTAAAGCCGCAATAATTTGCTCTGTTTGTGCTTTCTGCTCATCACTTTCGTAAAATATTACCGAACGGTACTGCGAACCTACATCGTTTCCTTGCCGGTTTAATGTGGTTGGATTATGGGTTTTAAAAAAAATAAATAAAAGTTCGTTGAAAGAAATGATGGCTTCATCAAATATCACCTGAACCACCTCTGCATGCCCGGTATCACCATTGCAGATCTCCATGTATGTTGGATGCTTTAAATCGCCCCCCATGTAGCCGGATGTAACTTTGCTTACTCCGCTCAGGGCCTGAAATACGGCTTCGGTGCACCAAAAGCAGCCTCCACCAAATGTTGCTGTTTGCATATCCTACCTGTTGTAAAATCTAGTCGACTAATTAATTGAATCAAAAAAACGATATTTTTTGATATTAATCACTGTTACTTATCGAATATTCCTAAAAGTTTTAACGATGTGTTGCTATATGTCAACAAATAAGGTAAAAATGAGATATAAACGGCGGATTATTTCATTGAAAAAGCCGTTTAAGTAAAAAGCCCGTAGAATTACGGGCTTTTTATACTATTTTATTATTGATACTGTATGTAAATCGGTTTTGGTGTAAGTTTTAATAACTCTTCAGGAGTCATTAACCTGTTTGGTGCTTTTTTCAAGTCGTTTTTATAAAACAGTTTGAAACCTGTAAACTGCACCGGCTCACTTTGAATAAAGTGCCTGTAAGTACCTTTTTTTAATTCAGGCTCACCCCATCCATCCATGTGCATTACAATCTGTACTTCCGGACGCAATTTGATATTTTGCGAGTTGGTTACCATTTTTTTAGTGAAACGGTGAACGGTAAACACTTTTGGAGGCAAATTGTGTTTTTTAACGATATCAGCCAGGTAACCCGATACATAGTTGATATCTGCAGCATCGTAAGTTCCTATTTTTTTGCCTGGTAAAGATCCATCTTTCATTGAAAACTCAGGGTCGATGCCTAAATGCACGTAAGGCAGCTCAAGGTATTTTTCGATATGTGGCAATTCGGCTTTAATGTTGCTCAATGCCACCTGCAAATCTAAAAACACAATCGTATTTGGTTGCATTTTAGCAATTTTCAGCACAGAATCGATTTGTTTGTTACCCATTCTGTTAATGTACTTGCCATCTTTACCCGGCGTACCGCTGGCCACTGCAGCAATGTAGTGCAAGCCCGGTTGTACAGGTGTAGATGGATCTGCTTTTTCCCAATGTTTAACTTCGGCATTTAAGCGCGACCACATTTCTTTTGGTGCATATTCGCCTAAAGCTCCCATTTTTTTAGAGTGAAGGTTACCATAATAAACTACGATGCGTTTAAAAGGTAAAATAGCACCAGCTAAAGGATAGGGTTGTTTTTTTACCGGCCACCTGCCTGTGGTATCACCGTTAGCAAGTTTTTTGCTTAGAGAATCGTATAATTTCGGATCAACAGGTTTCATTACATTTTCTGTCGAGTCGGTTTTTTTCTTCGTCGAGTCAGAAGAGAATATTTTGCCGATACTACTGCTGCTTTTGCCATCAGAATTACAGTTGGCAAATAAGCTGATTGCGGCGAAACCAAGTATTAGTGTGCCCGCTAATTGTGGGAATTTCATAGATTATTAAAGTAGTTAAAGTTTAGACAGTTTTCCGAATCTGTTGGGATGAAAGTAAGGTGGAAATCTGGTAGTTTAAAATAAAGTAATTAACATTTACACATTGCAAAATTTACCAAAAACACCCAGTGGTAATTTTACCCCTGCAGTAGCCTGTAAATAAAGTTCGCCGGTTTCGAGGTTTTTAACCTGAGGAAACGAAGTGCGGATCAGGTTTTCTACAATAACTGATGAGAAACCTAAAGAGTAGGTATTCAGGATCAGGAAATGTTCCTTTTCATCTAAAAGCTGTACCACATCCTGCATCATCTCTTGTATATGGTCTTCCAGTTTCCATTTTTCGCCATTAGGGCCATGGCCATATGCAGGTGGATCGAGGATAATACCGTTATATTTTTTGCCTCTTTTCAATTCTTTTTTCACAAACTTCAGGGCATCTTCTACCATCCAGCGCGTATCTTTCAAGCCCGAAAGCTCCTGGTTTTCATTTGCCCAGGTAACAACCTGTTTAATCGAATCTACGTGTGTAGTTTCTGCACCAGCGGCATTGGCAATTAATGAAGCAGCGCCCGTGTAAGCAAAAAGATTTAATACTTTAGGCTGTGGCGTTTTAAACTGTTTGATGGATGAAGAAATAAAATCCCAGTTTACAGCCTGTTCAGGGAAAACCCCAACGTGTTTAAAGGAAGTTAAGCCTAAACGGAGTTTAATGGCCACCTCGTTGTTTTTATATTCTACATGCCAGCGATCGGGGATAGAAAGGTTTTTCTTTACCCATTCTCCTGAGGTAGCCGAACGGCCTTTAAAAGTAATGTTGGCGGTTTTGCGCCATTCTTGCTCTGATAAGGTTTTTTTCCATACGGCCTGAGGCTCGGGACGGATTAAAATAACATTGCCAAAACGTTCTAATTTTTCAAAATCCCCGCAATCAATCAGTTCGTAATCTTTCCAGTGGGTGGGGGCTAATAATTGTATCATTATAATTTATAGTATGCCGTCATTGCGAGGTACGAAGCAATCTTAATGCGATTGATTTACTGATTAGATTGCTTCGTGCCTCGCAATGACGATTTGGTTTTAAGAGAAATTTTAGTTGCTAAAGTCTTAACAAACAAAAATATACAAATTTTTTAAAACTTATCTTTTGCAGCTTTCATAAAACGGCTGGCAAACACAAAGTCGTTCAGCTCTTTAATGTCGGTATGCGCAATTTCTTTGTTGCTGCCTTCCCAGAATTTTTTTCCTTCGTGCAAGAACAAAATATAATCGCCAATGCCCATTACCGAGTTCATATCGTGTGTTACTACAATCGTGGTTGTTTTATATTCTTCTGTTAGTTCCTTGATTAGCTCATCAATTACAATCGAAGTTTTTGGATCTAAGCCCGAGTTGGGCTCATCGCAAAACAAATATTTAGGATTCATAGAAATGGCACGGGCAATACCCACACGCTTTTTCATTCCACCCGATAGCTCAGCCGGGAACAATTTGTTTTTACCGGCAAGGTTAACCCTTTCCAGACAAAAATTTACACGCTCTAACTTTTCTTTGCGGCTCTGATCAGTAAACATATTTAGCGGGAACATGATATTGTCCTCCACAGTCATACTGTCAAAAAGGGCCGATCCCTGAAACAACATCCCGATTTCTTTACGCACTTCAATCCGTTGTTCGTAGGTCATGGGGGTAAAGTCACGGCCATCGTACAATACCGAGCCCGAATCTGGCTGATGCAGGCCCACCATACATTTTAATAAAGTAGTTTTTCCCGAACCAGAACCACCGATAATCAGGTTAGTTACCCCTTCTTCAAATTTGCCTGAAATGCCTTTTAGTACATCATTTCCAGAGAACGATTTATAAATATCTTTAATTTCGATCATTACAATAAAAGTTGAGTAACTAAATAATCGCATACCAAAATAGAGATACAGCTAATTACAACTGCTCTTGTACTGGCTTGCGAAACCTCTAAAGCACCGCCGCGAACATAAAAACCTTCGTAAGCGGGTACCGAAGTAATAATAAAACCGAACACAAATGCTTTAACCAGTGCCACCGTAATGGTATAAGGGTTAAAATCGGTAGTAATACCCTGGATATATTCTGCAGGTGTTACTGCGCCAGAAACTGAACCACCAATATAGCCACCGGTAATGCTCAAAAACATTGAAATGATAACCAGCATAGGTACCATGGTTATTCCTGAGATTATTTTTGGTAAAATAAGGTAGCCTGGTGCGTTGATTCCCATAATTTCGAGGGCATCTATCTGCTCGGTTACACGCATTGAGCCAATTTCTGATGAAATGGCCGAACCGATTTTACCAGCCAGAACAATGGCACTAATGGTTGGACTTAACTCTAAAATACTCGAATCGCGGTTTACCGAACCAATAATGGTTTTAGGTATAAAATCGCTAACCAGCTGGAAAGCAATCTGCAAAGTCATAACCGCACCAATAAAAGTAGAGATAATGGCAATAAGCCCCAGTGAACCCACGCCAACATAATCCATTTGTTTGGCGATCTCTTTAAGGTATATTTTCAGCTTTTCCGGCCTTCTGAATACAGACTTGAGTAGCAGGATGTATCTGCCGAAATTGGTAAAATTCATTCCGTAGGTGTTGCTTAATTTAAATGATCATTATTATACTACTACAAAGAAACGATAAAAAAGTTGTCGCTCTTTGCTAATTGCAAAAATATTCGTGCTTTTGAATATAAATATGGTTTTTTGTTAACAAAAATTAAACCACAAAAAAATGAAAGCTGTAATAACTGGTGCAACTAAAGGAATTGGCAGGGCAATAGCCATTAAATTATGGAAAAGCGGTTACGATTTGGTGCTTGCTGCCCGAAACGTAAAGGAACTTGAAATCATGCGCAATGAGTTATTGGTTGAGGGGAGAACGATATCCGTTTATTCTGTCGATTTCTCGGTTAAGGCAAATGTAAACCAGTTTTTAACTGAAGTTGATGCAGAAGCAGGTTTTATTGATGTGCTGGTAAATAATGTGGGTACTTTTTTACCAGGCAGTATGCTGGATGAGGATGACGAAACCTTCGAAAAGCAACAAAACCTGAATGTAAATGCCGGTTACTACACCAGTAAATTTTTGGGTAAAAAGATGCGTGCTGAAGGCCGTGGCCATATATTTAACATCTGCTCGGTGGCCAGTAAGGCACCTGTAAAAAATGGTGGCAGCTACAGTGTAACAAAAGCAGCGATGTTAAGTCTTAATCATGTATTGCGGCAAGAGTTAGCCCCTCACAACGTTAAAGTTACTGCGTTTTTGCCCGGTTCTACAAAAACTGCTTCGTGGGAAGGAACAACCATCCCTGATGAAAAATTTGTACAGCCAGAGGATATTGCAGAAACATTATTTACCATTTTAAACTTAAGTAAAGGGGTAAACGTAGATGAGGTTTTAATTACCCCGCTCGATTTTTAAACACAAAAATGAACAACGTTATGGAAAAGAAGCTTTTTAGAAACGAACACGATAAGATGATTGCCGGTGTAGCTTCGGGACTTGCAGATTACATGCAGGTAGAGGTTACCATAATCAGATTATTGTTTGCACTATCGGCTATATTTATGGCCGGAGGTGGCTTAATTGCCTATATAGTGATGTGGATTATTGTTCCGGTTAACCCTGATCCGGCTGCAAGATTCTCAAAATTTAACGATTTTTTTAACAAACAAAACCCTGGTGCACCTTTTGGCGCAGGCGACCAGTTTACAGGTCCGGTAGGCTCGGGCAATACCAATTGGACGCAACCGGTTGACAATGCGCAGAAAACACCGTTTGAAACCCAGGCCAATTTTAGTGGTTTTAACAAATCGAATGACACTGGTCGTACCATTGGCGGATTGATTTTACTGATAATAGGATGCTTTTTCCTGATGCGTGAACTGGATTTTATACCATACTGGTTCAGCTTCCGCAACCTGTTTAAATTCATGTGGCCATTAATATTCATTGGATTGGGTATTGCCGTTATTGCTAAATCAAAAAGAAAAAACGATTGGGCAGCTTTTCAAACCCAACAGGAAGCAGAACAGCAAAAGAAGGCCGATTTCTCTGAAACCATTGTGGATACAACGCCCGAAACCCCTGTAAACAAAGACGATAATTCAACATCCGCGAACCCTCAAGCATAAACAAAATGAAATTAGATAGATTAATGTGGGGTATTATACTGCTTTTTATTGGCGGTGTACTGCTACTCGAAAACTTTGGTATTATTGATTTTTACTGGCGCAATGTCTGGAGCTTTTGGCCAATATTCCTCATCATAGCTGGTGTAAATATCCTCTTCAACAAAAATAATTCTCAAACCGGAAGCATCATTTCAATTGCGGTTTTAGTAGTGGCTTTATCATTCCTGTTCTACAGAGGCCAGCAGGTACCTGAAAGGGGCAACTGGTGGGGGCATCACTTTAAAAAAGATGTTGACATTAACCTGGATGATAACGACCAAAATGATGATAACGACAATGACAACGATACTGATACCGCTTTTAACCAGCTAAAACTGGCTGAGCCTTTTGTAGAAGCCGATAATGCTAAAAAAACGGTTTTAAACATATCGGGAGGTGGCATTTCGTTTAACCTGGATGGCGAAACGTCTGAACTGATCAATGCCGATATTACCAAAAAACATGGCAATTTTTCGCTTAAAAAATTACTGACCGACAGTGCTACCGTGCTTACCTTCAAAATGGAAGATAAAAAAGGCAAATGGAATTTTGGCGATGGAGGTAACGATGTGAACTTTAAATTAAACAAGGCGGCCAATTGGGATGTGATTATGAAGCTTGGTGCTGGCGAAGCCAATTTCGATTTCAAAGATTATAAGGTGCGTACTTTCCGTTTTGATGGCGGTGCTGCAGCTCTTGATATTACTTTTGGTGATTTGTTGCCAATTACCGATGTGGTCGTAAAATCGGGCGTTGCCGATGTGAAAATTAAAGTGCCTACCAATTCAGGTTGCAGAATTAAAACCAAAACGGGTTTATCGGCCAAAGATTTTGATGGATTTATAAAACTGAGCGATGGAGTTTACGAAACTTCAAACTATAAAACTTCTGCCAAAAAAATCTTTATCGATTTAGATGGCGGATTGAGTAACTTTGAGGTGAGCAGATATTAGGCAATGGAAGATGTTAGATGGGAAATGGAAGGAAATTCCTGAGCACTGATCTTGAAATCCTAACATCCAAATAATCCTGATCCAATCTAATGAATCTTAATAAAGAATATGTAGTTGTAGTTAACGGTAAGCCACAAGGGCCTTACAGCTTAGCCGAACTTAAAAATTTAGACATAACCCCGAATACATTTATCCGTAAACCCGGGATGGATGATTATAAAGAAGCTCACGCAATTCCCGAATTGCGTGAGCTTTTGGGTTTCAGCTACCAGCGAACTGCCCCGCAGTATTTTGCTGCGTTTGATCAGCGTTTGCTGGCTTCAGTGATTGATCATTTTATTATTTTCGGTTTCTACACCATTATTATTTTAACCAGTTATATTTTTATCGAAGGAAAAGACCAGCGGATTATGGCTTTTTTAGTCCCTTTTCCAATTATATTTTTGGTTAAACTCATTTATGGCAGCATTGCCGAGGCAACACAAAGCCAGGCTACCATTGGTAAAAAACTACTAAATATCAAAGTAACTGATTTGGATGGAAGCCGTGTTTCATTCGGTATTTCTTTAGTCCGTAATTTTTCTAAAATTTTATCGGTAATTCCAGTGTTTTTTGGCTACCTGTATAGCTTCTTAAACAAGAAAAATCAGTGCTGGCACGATATTGCAGCCAATACGCTGGTGATAAAAGACAGGTTGATTTAGATTAGAAAAGCAGATGCAGCAGTCCTGTTATCGTTGGCCGGGCTGTTTGCTATATCTTTGGCTAGCCTTCGACTACGCTCAGGCTGACAGCCAAAGTATGTCGCTTCCATCCCGTTTAGGAAACCTGGGCCGATGCGATGATGCCAAACCCACCCACCGTTAAAAAATAAACCCGATCAAAGCGAGATGCCGATTTTTTCATCGGCAGAAGCGGGAGCGGGACTGCATTTGCCAGGTAATACTGTACTTTCATTTCCAAAAAAAATCAATTTTATCTTTATAATCCGGTTGATTTAATTACAACTTTCCAACATTAAAACCTACGTACAATCCTTATCTTTGCACCCAGATGGAAAAAATATTGGCAAAACACGATTTGGCAGGAGGATATTGCAACAGCTTAACAACTTATTCGAGGTATTTAACCCGCGAGGTAAATATCGGCGATATCGCTTTGGGTGGGCACAATCCCATCCGTATCCAATCGATGACCACCACCGATACGATGGATACCTTAGCTACGGTAGAGCAAACAATCCGGATGGTAGAGTCGGGCTGTGAGTATGTTCGTATTACTGCACCAAGCATTAAAGAAGCCGAAAATCTGGCCAATATTAAAAAAGAGCTACGTTTAAGAGGTTATAATGTGCCCTTAATTGCCGATATCCATTTTACGCCCAATGCTGCCGAAATGGCCGCACGGATTGTAGAAAAAGTACGGGTAAACCCTGGTAATTACGCCGATAAAAAGAAATTCGAAAACATAGAATATACTCAGGATGCCTATAATGCCGAGCTGAGCCGGATTTACAAGAAGTTTATCCCGCTGGTTAAAATTTGTAAAGAATACGGTACTGCTATGCGTATTGGTACTAATCATGGTTCGCTTTCCGACCGGATTATGAGTCATTACGGCGATACGCCGCGTGGAATGGTCGAATCGGCAATGGAGTTTATGCGCATGTGCGAAGACCAGAATTATTACAACCTCGTTATTTCGATGAAAGCCAGTAACACCCAGGTAATGGTACAGGCTTATCGTTTGCTGGTTGAAACCATGGCTAAAGAGGGCATGAATTATCCTTTACACCTGGGTGTAACAGAAGCGGGCGATGGCGAAGATGGCCGCATTAAATCGGCTGTTGGTATTGGTACCTTGCTCGAAGATGGCTTGGGCGATACCATTCGGGTTTCGTTAACAGAAGATCCTGAATTTGAAGCACCAGTAGCAAAAGCATTAGCTGATCGATATACTTTGAGGAGTCGGGAGTCCGAAGTCGGAAGTCCGGAGTCGACCAATTTACGCCCTACGCTTAGCGCTCAGCGCCAAACTTATTCCCCTTACGAGTACAACCGCCGCGTTACCGCATCTGTACAACATATTGGCGGGCATCACCATCCGGTAGTGATGATTGATGTTTCGAAAGAGAATTTAAAAGATCCTTATTTTTTAAGTGCCGTAGGTTACAACTACAGTGCTGGTTTAGATAAATATAATTTGGCCGATCAGGCTTGCGATTTAGCTTATTTGGGCGATAATCTGCCCTCGTTTTCTTTTCCGGGCAATTTAAAACAGGTTTACAATTACGAAACCTGGTTAAAACTGCAAGACAAAAATAACTGTCATCCCTTACTTACGCTTGAAGAATTTAGCAACGCCATAGTTAAAGATGAGTTTTTAAACTTTGTTGAGGTGGATGCACAACAATTAAACAGTTTAACAATTAACCAGTTAACCAATGTTACGCTAGTGTTAAAAACTTCAGCTGTACATGGTATGGCCGAACAGCGTGCTTTTTTTGTAGCCCTGCAAGCGCAAAATATTCAGGTTCCGGTAATCATTAAACGCAGTTATGAGGCTTTAGATGCAGATAATTTAATGCTTTATGCCGCAACCGATTTGGGCGCTTTACTTACCGATGGTTTTGGTGATGGGGTTTGGATTGATGCACAAGGACAAAATCTTTCCTTAATTAATTCAACCAGTTTTGGTATTTTGCAGGCTACCCGTACACGTATCAGTAAAACCGAATATATTTCGTGCCCAAGCTGCGGTCGTACACTTTTCGATTTGCAGGAAACCACACAACTCATCCGTTCGCGTACCGACCATTTGAAAGGTATTAAAATTGGCATTATGGGTTGTATTGTAAATGGTCCCGGCGAAATGGCCGATGCAGATTACGGCTACGTAGGCACCGGACCCGATAAAATTACGCTATACCGCGGTAAAGAGGTGGTAAAGAAAAACGTAACTACAGCTTATGCCTTAGATGAATTGATCGATATCATTAAAGGTGATGGCAACTGGGTGGAGAAAAATTAATTTTTTTGCGCCGTGGTCGGTGTCCTCACAGACCACAATAAGACCACCAGCACCATTTAATTTTCTGCTCAATAAATACTAAATTGCCTTGATGAATATTCCCGAGTTTCATTCCCTTTTTAACGAACTTCGAAATTGGCTCAGCGGCAAAGGGCTTTCGGGCAACGAGTTGGTGTACTCGTACTTTTTCATTGGTATTATTGGGGTTATTCTTTTTTTATTCATCACCATTTTCTTAACCCGGCAAATTTTTATTGGCGTGGTTAAAAGTGCTAAAACCAAATCCGACTGGCAAAAAGCCCTGTTCGAGTTTAGGGTATTCAGGGCTTTTGCCTTAATTTTTGGTGCTTATATCATTTACAATGCAGTTCCTCACGTATTTGTTTATTTTAAAAACTGGCTTTTTTATGCGCTCATATTTGCTAAAATCTATATGGTTTTGGCGGTCATGTTTGCAGTAAATGCTTTTCTCAATGCGGTGGTTTCTATTATGGAATCATCGAAAAAGTATGCCGATAAACCCATCAGAAGTTATAAACAAGTAGCTAAAATTGTTTTTTATATAGTTGGTTTTGTTCTCATTCTGTCCATTCTGTTAAACGAATCGCCATTGTATATTTTTGGTGGTTTTGGTGCAGTTACCGCTGTTTTTATCCTCGTTTTCCGCGATCCGATTTTGGGTTTTGTGGCGTCAGTACAAATGAGTGCTATAGATTTGGTGAGGGTTGGCGATTGGATTACCGTAGAAAAATATGGTGCCGATGGCGAAGTAACCGAAATTAACTTAACTACCATTAAGGTGCGTAATTGGGATAAAACTGTAACCATTGTGCCGAGTTATGCCATTGTAAGCGAGTCGTTTAAAAACTGGCGTGCCATGGAAGAAAGTGAGGGACGGAGGATTAAACGGCACATCAATATTAAAATTTCGAGCATCAAGTTTTGCGATGAAGAACTGATTGGACGCTTGCAGAGCATCGATTTTTTAAAAGACTATTTAAAAGAAACCCAGCAACACATTGCAACCTTTAATGCCGAGCATACCGTAAATCCCAACAATCTGGTAAACGGTCGCCACATGACTAATATCGGTACTTTCAGAGTTTATGCGGAGAAATACCTGCAAAGCAATCCTTATATCAATACCGATTTAACTTTTATGGTGCGACAGTTGCAGGCCACTGAAAATGGCCTGCCCATCGAAATTTATGTGTTTTCGAAAGAAAAAGGCCTTAAGAAATTTGAAGAAGTTGCGGCCGATATTTTCGATCATTTGCTGGCTGCTGTGCCTTATTTCGATCTCGAAATTTTCCAAAGCCCTAGTGGCAGCGACATGCGCAATTTTGTGAGGAGAGGGGATGATTAGTATTGGGTGATACGCTAAAAATAACTCCTGCCGAAGTAATTTCGTAAGAAAATCAATGAAATAATAATTAAAAAGACCAAAATTCCCTGGAGGGTGACGTTTTGTGATGATTTTTTGTTGAAGTAAAGTATTGTCGCAATCACAATGCCAATGATTGTAGTAATCAGGCCCAATAATTCTTCGTTAATTAGACGGGATTTGCAGATAATGATCTTATTAGGTTTCTTTAGACCGTAATACCGGATGAACCCTGTTATTTTTGATCTGTAGATTAATAATGAGTCGTTACGGTTTGTCTCATTGAAAAGCCGGGCCGGGATTTTGTATGTTTTAGTTGAGGTTTGTGCGCTGAAAATATATGTTCTTCCGTTGCTCGAACGACCACCCCAAAAATCATTAATAAATTCTGACTTTGATTTTATCGGCGAAAAATTACTATCCAGAAAAATAATCAGGCATAAAAATAAAGTTAAGGCAATTGTGGCCTGCTTTAATATCGTTTTGTTGCAATCTGAAAGGTTAATTCGATCTTGAGCCATAAAATATAATGGCTCAAGATAAGTAATTTACGCTTCCTCCAAAAACATCAAAACCTTCTCGCAAACTTTAAACAAATGTGGAGGTAAACTTTCACCGCTATACGGTTGCGATGCGCCATAAACATGATTGGCTCCTTCAATTTTTACCAGTCTGCTGGCCGGGTTCGCATCTGCAAGTTGCTGTGCGGTTTCAAACGGAACATTTACATCATCATCGCCCTGCACAATTAACCAGGGAATATTAACCCGTTTGGCAGCTTCTAAAATGTTTAGTGTAGCTTGGTTTTCCTCAAAATCTTGTAACAGCGTAACATTTAAAGGCATTTGCTCTTTAGTTCGTGCATTGGTTACAAATATTTTCCCGTTCTTTTTCCATTCTGCCTCCTGTTCTTTTTTCCAGAGGCTGCTAAAATCAGCAATGGCACTCCAGGTAATTAGTTTACCGATCCTTAAATCGTTAGCTGCTTCAATAATCGATAAGCCACCGCCGCGACTATGGCCAATTAAATTTACCCTGGTATCGGCGCCATAGGCTTTTTCTATATAATCGAGCACTGCATTCAAATCAAACAACTCCTTCGATACCGTATTGCTGGCAAAAGTTTCGAGATCGGTTACATCTTTTGGATGATCGGCCGGCACACCACTGTGCGATAAATTAAATTTGATATACCGGTAACCATTGCTGGCAAAATACCTGGCCACGAGGTTATGCGCGCCCCAATCTTTAAAGCCTTTAAAGCCGTGTACAAAAAGGATAATAGGCGTATTCGGATTTTTTTCGTCGAAAGTAATGTCGCCAATAATTAGTTTTCCATCGGCACCGCTAAGGCTAAAATCGTTTTGTGTAATCATCGTTTAAGGTATTGGTATAAAATATAAACCTGTTAAATAAGATTTTGTTGTCGGTTTTTTGAAGTATCAGTTGCGCATGATATTTTTCATTTGCTTTACCGTAATAAGGCCGGTATTAACAAAGTTAAAGATTAAAATACGGGAGAAGGCAACCATTTAGCCATAAATCCGTAATATCAATAAGTGGATCAAATGGGTTGGAAACCAGCCAGAACGGAATTTAAAGTTTAAAATCTGGCTATTTTTTTAAAGGGTGTAAATGGATTGTCAGAGCTGTATAGCTATTTAGAGCCGTTCTAAATTAATGTAAATTACAGATTAATGACGCTGACATGCACCAACCATGTTACTTTTGTATCCCGATAATAGTTAATAACGGAGCACTTGGAATATTTAAAAGTAATAGCTTTTACGCATCACCACATCGACCTGAAATCTTTAGGGAAATTAGTTATATGTGATCAGAGTCTGGATAGCAGGTTGAAGAATATTCAAACAGAGCTTCCGGTAAGCGAAATTTTTTATATCGGTACTTGCAACCGTGTGGAGTTTGTTTTTCTAACTAAAGAAAAAACCGACAAAGAATTTGTTACCAGGTTTCTTACTGTTTTAGACATGGGCCTGCCGGCTGAGTTTATGGAGCGTTTCCTGGATAATGTAACTGTTTACGAAAACGAAGAAGCCTTTAACCATTTATTAAGAACATCGTGCTCATTAGAGAGTTTGGTGGTTGGCGAGAAGGAAATTCTGGCACAAATCCGCAGGGCTTACGAGAACTGTCGCGATGCAGGTTTTACAGGCGATTACATGCGTATGATTATGGATCGCGTGGTTAAAACAGCCAAAGAAGTTTATACCCATACCAATATTTCAAAAAATCCGGTTTCGGTAGTATCACTGGCTTACCGCAAGCTAAAAGAGTTAAACATGTGTGGTAACTCACGTGTTTTAATTATTGGCGCTGGCGAAACCAACCAGAATATTGCCAAATACCTGAACAAACATAAATACTCAAATTTCTCTGTTTTCAACCGTACTTTAGCCAAAGCCGAATTGTTGGCTGAAGAGTTAAACGGGAAAGCCTATCCTTTAACCGCACTTGAGGATTTTAAAGAAGGATTTGATGTGATTATTACTTGTACAGGTGCTACAGAAGCCATTATCGACGAAAAACTGTATGCTAAATTGCTTAACGGCGATACCGGCAAAAAAGTAATTGTTGATTTAGCTATCCCTAACGATGTTGCCCCTGCGGTAATCCACAACAATCCGATTCATTATATCGAGGTTGAATCTTTAAAAGAAGTTGCCCGTAAAAATATCCAGGAACGTTACAACGAACTCGTACACGCCGAAGATATTATCAGCAACAACATTACCGAATTTTTCTCTGTTTTAAAACAACGCCGCATCGAAATTGCTATGCAAGATGTGCCAAGAAAGATTAAGGAAATCAAAAATACAGCTATAAATGGTGTATTTGCCGAAGAAATTAGTCAGATGGACGAAGCATCGCGCGAGGTTTTAGAACGCGTAATGAACTACATGGAGAAAAAGTACATCAGTGTACCCATGGTTATGGCCAAGGAGATTCTGGTTAATCAATCTTAGTTTAATCGCAAAGCACGCAAAGTTGAGGCGCAAAGAGCGCAAAGCTATTTATTTTATTGTTACTATTTCCCCTCTGCTGTCATTCTGAACGCAGTGAAGAATCTCATCGTTAACAAGTAATTTCAGTGCGATTGTTTGAGAGTAAGATGGTAACATCTTACACCACACGGGGAAGAGTCCATCGGCGGCGGCTAGCCGAAGCAAGGATGCGCTGTAGCAAAAAACAATCAATTATATGGGCTACTCAGCATGATATAGCTTTGGTGTGTCAATCCTGTAATGTCACAGAAATCCCCTTAATTCCCCCCTCTGTAACCTCACTGTCTCATTTTTAAACAAATCATGGTATAAACCACTATTTAATTTAAATTTGCAGCTCATTTAATCTTAATAGTGAAGAAATTAACCATCGGAACACGCGGTAGCGACCTGGCTTTATGGCAGGCTAATCATATTAAAAGTGAATTGGCGGCCATTGGAATAGAAGCAGAGATAAAAATCATTAAAACGCAGGGCGATAAAATCCTGAATTTAAGATTGGACAAATTGGAAGGCAAAGGCTTTTTCACCAAAGAACTGGAAGAAGAACTTTTGGCCGGTACAATTGATCTTGCTGTACATTGCCTTAAAGATTTGCCTACAACACACCCTGAAGGATTAACCATTGCAGCTTTGCCGCCACGCGAGGAAGCCAGCGAATACCTGTTAATTTTAAAAGATTGTGTAGATGTTTCGCAGAAACTTTCGCTTAAAAAAGGCGCTATGGTTGGCACTTCATCTAACCGCCGTAAAGCCCAGTTGTTGGGTTTACGTCCCGATTTAGAAGTAGAAGATCTTCGTGGAAATGTGCCTACCCGTATTGGTAAATTACGTGATGAGGATTATGACGCGATTTTAATTGCCAAAGCCGGTGTAAAACGTTTGGGTTTAGATGTGAGCGATTTACATATCGAAGAACTGGAAACTACTGAGTTTATTCCTGCACCTGCACAAGGTGCCCTGGCCATTCAGATCAGGAAAAATGATACTGAACTTTTTGATGCCTTGCAAAAACTCCACGATCCGGCTACAGCCGAAGAAGTAGGGGTGGAACGTAAAGTGTTAAACCTTTTCGAAGGTGGTTGCCATATGCCTTTGGGTTGTTACTGCAAAAAAGAAAACGGTCAATTTGAAGTTTGGACTTCAAAAGCCGAAACTGCCGATCACTTTCCTGAGCGTTTGTTCTTGCGTGCCGATACAACTGAAGGTTTGGCCGAAAAAATTGTGGCCAAGTTCAATACCGAAAGAAAAAAACCTGCAAAGGTTTTCATTTCGCGCGAAATTGGCGAACACAGCTATTTCCGTCGTGCATTAGAAAATAATAATATTGAAATAGAGGGCCGTTCGTTAATCCGTACGTTCCCAATCGTAACTGTTTTAGATCAGTTTATTTTGCGTCATGTTGATTGGATTTTCTTCAGTAGCCGCAACAGCGTAGAATATTTTTTCAACCTGAAGCCAGTACTACCAAAGAAAACCAAATTTGGTGTAGTGGGCAGAGGCTCGGAAGATGCTTTACGTAAGTTTAACCATTTTGCCGATTTTGTTGGTGCAAGTGGCGATATTACCGAAGTAGCAGAAGACTTTGCACAATTGGTAGGCGGACAGCAGATTTTGTTCCCAAGGGCACAGGATTCGTTACAGTCGATCCAGAAATCACTACCAGGAGATGCCAAAATTATCGACCTTCCAATTTATGAAACCGTAATTGAAGATGATATTGACCAAAGCTATGCCGATGTACTGATTTTTACCAGCCCATCAAATGTGGATGCCTATTTTGCCGATAATTTATTGGAACCGGGTCAGCAGGTAATTGCAATTGGCAATTCTACCGGAAAGAAATTTGATGAAATGGGTGTAAAATATGCTTTGCCATACTCGCCCGATGAAATCGGATTAGCTGAGGCTGTTTTTGGGATAGAAATAAGGTAGTAAAGTCGGAAGTCCGAAGACGGATGTCGGAAGTTTGGGTGCTTAAATGGCTAAAAGAAAGACCACTTTGTTTATGAAGGAAAATACTGATAACCTCTCAATAATTGAAATGATACTCAAGTCTTGATACTTGATACTAAATACTTGATACAATTAATATGTTACATCGTCCGCGTAGATTAAGGAAAAACCCATTGGTGAGAGAGATGGTGGCCGAAACCCGGTTATCAAAGGATATGTTTGTGTACCCTTATTTTGTGGTGCCCGGTAAAAATGTTACCCATGCTATTGATGCCATGCCAGGAGTTAACCATTATTCGGTTGATACACTGGTTAAAGATGTTGAAGCCGGATTGAAAAAAGGGCTGAATAAAATCATGCTTTTTGGGGTTGGCGACGAAAAATCAGCTGATGCTAAATCTGCCTATCACGATCATTCATTAGTGCCAACCGCTGTACGCGAGCTTAAAAAACAGTTTGGCGAAGATTTGTACGTAGTAACCGATGTTTGCGTGTGCTCTTACACCACACACGGGCATTGCGGAATTATGGAGAACGATTATGTTCAAAATGATAAAACCGTAGATGTTATTGCAAAAATGGCATTGACACATGCGCAGGCCGGTGCTGATATGTTTGCGCCATCGGATATGATGGATGGCAGGATTGAAGCCATGCGTAACCTTTTAGATGAAAATGGTTTTGTAAATGCGGCCATTATGAGCCACGCTACAAAATTTGCTTCTGCCTATTACGGCCCTTTCAGAGAGGCTGCCGATTGCGCGCCAAGTAAAGGCGATAGAAAAGCGTACCAAATGGATTTCAGAAACCCATTAGAAGCTTTACGCGAAGCGCAACTGGATGAGCAGGAAGGAGCCGATGTTTTAATGGTAAAACCCGGATTGGCTTATCTCGACATTATTCAACGCTTAAAACAAGATACCAACTTACCCATTGCAGTTTATAACGTTTCGGGCGAATACTCGATGGTAAAAGCAGCAGCAGAGCGCGGTTGGATTGACGAACAAAAAGTAGTAATGGAAACCATGCACGCCTTTGCAAGAGCCGGCGCTAGCATTATTACCACTTACCACATTAAAGATATTTTAAATAACAACTGGATTTAAGGTGGAAGGTAAAAGGCTTTAAGGTTGAGGGTTTACAAGCCCATAAGCTAGCCTAACAATTCTTCCTAAATCCTAAAATATAATGAGGTGAAAGGTTGATGGTTTGTTGGTAACGGGGTATACGCCCAGAGCCTTCTGCCTTCTACCTTCCAGCCTTCAACCTTAATAAAACGAGGTGGAAAACAGAGATTGGAATGTTGAGGGATTATAGATCCTGAATCTTTTGCCCTCCACCTTCCAGCCCTCAACCTTTAAAAAGATGTTAGATTCATTAAAAAAAATGTTTTCAGGCAACGAAGCCGATATTCCGGTAAATACGGGTAGCAAGCCTGATATTTCAAGGGTAAAATCTGCCGAACTGTACGAAAAATCAAAAACGTATTTCCCGGGTGGGGTAAACTCACCGGTAAGGGCTTTTAAATCTGTTTACGGTACGCCGCTTTTCATCGAGAAAGGTGATGGCTGCTTTATCTGGGATGCAGACGGAAACCAGTTTATCGATTTTTGTGGCAGCTGGGGACCTTTGATTTTAGGACATAACAATCCGAAAATCCGCGAGAAAGTTACCGAAGTAATGCAAAACGGGATGAGCTTTGGTGCACCTACAGCTTTAGAAAATGAACTGGCGGAGCTGATTATTAAGAACAACCGTTTTGTAGAAAAAATCCGTTTCACCAGCTCGGGTACCGAAGCGGTAATGTCGGCCATACGTTTGGCACGTGGATTTACCAATCGTGATAAAATTTTAAAGTTCGAAGGTTGCTACCATGGCCACAGCGATTCGCTACTGGTTAAAGCGGGTTCGGGCCTGGTTACCTTTGGCGAAACTTCATCAGCAGGGGTGCCTAAAGCTTTTGCCGAAGAAACCATCGTTGTTCCGTTGAATGATAAAACAGCAATTGAACAGGCTTTTGCACAATTTAAAGATCAGATTGCTGCGGTAATTATCGAAGGCATTCCGGCCAATAACGGTTTAATTATGCAGGATGAAGAATATATTCAATTCTTGCGTAAAATCTGTACCGACAACGGTTCACTTTTAATTTTTGATGAAGTAATTACCGGTTTTAGGGTTGGTTTTGAAGGTGCTGCGGCACATTATGGCATTACCCCTGATATTGTAACTTATGGAAAAATCATCGGTGGTGGTTTACCTGTAGGCATGTATGGCGCTCGTGCGGAAATTATGGCGCACATTTCTCCTGATGGAGGCGTTTACCAGGCCGGAACATTATCTGGTAATCCGGTGGCCATGGCTGCAGGGATTGCTACTTTAACTGAACTAAACAAATCAGGCTTTTATAAAGATTTAAATAACAAGGCGCAAGAATTTGTGGCCAGCATTCAGCGTTTTGCTACGGCCCGCAATTATAAGTTTAAAGTGTTTACCATTGGTTCTATCTTTTGGTTTGCCTTTACCGATAAAGATAAGATCCAGTCGGCCGATGATATCGATGCGGGCAGCATGGATAAATTTAAAATTATGCACCGCGAATTATTAAACCGTGGAATTTATTTAGGTCCATCGGGATATGAAGTTGGTTTCGTATCTTCAGCACATACAAAGATTGAACTGGAGAAAGCGAAACGTGCAATATTTGAGGCCTTAGATTTAGTGTTTAAGAAATAATTTTATTAGAAAGATCGTCATTGCGAGGAACGAAGCAATCCTATACAATCGCTAGGCTTTAAAACCTATAGCATTAAGATTGCTTCGTCGTTCCTCCTCGCAATGACGGATAAGAAAAACAATCAGTGTAATCAACCCAACGGGAATGAAGAAATCTATAATCATATTTTACGCGTTATTGCTTTACGCATTAATCCAGCTCATTTCGTGGGGCACTTTGGTGGTGCGTTTGCAACCCAGCCGCATGACGATGATTATGGGCGAGGGGTCGGTATTTTTATTCCTGTTGTGCATTGGGGGGTATTTTTTACACCAATCGTTAAAACGTGAGGATAAATTAAGAGAGCAGCAGCAAAACTTCCTGATGTCGATTACGCACGAGTTGAAATCGCCGCTGGCAGCCATTAAACTTTCGATACAGACCATTGTAAAACGTGATCTGGATAAAGCGCGACAAGTTTCTTTGCTGAATAATTCGTTAAAGGATATTGAGCGTTTAGATGATCTGGTGGAGAATATGCTACTGGCAACCAAGATCGAAAACCGTTCGTATAGCTTCCCGAAAGAGCCATTTAACTTTTCGGAGTTAGTGGCTAAAATTACCGACCGTTTACAAGTACACTCATGCGGCTGCGAACAGATCATAAATGCTAAAATTCAGCCAAATTTGCAGCTTGTGGGTGACAAATTTGCCTTATCGTCAGTAGTAACCAATTTAATCGAGAATGCAGTAAAATATTCTAACCCTTGTGATGAGATAAATGTGCATTTAAACGATATAGATGGACATATTCACCTCAGTGTGTTGGATAAAGGACCGGGTATTTCAGATGCCGAAAAAATGTTGATATTTGATAAGTTTTACCGCGTTGGTAACGAGAATGTCAGAAAAGCGAAAGGAACAGGTTTAGGCTTGTTTATTGTGAAAGAGGTTTTACAATACCATGATGCAGATATTACAGTAAAAGACAATTTGCCTCAGGGAAGTATTTTTGAAGTAACATTTAGTTAATCTCAATTATGTCACAAAAATTAAGAATTCTATTGGTAGAAGACGAGGATCACTTGTTAGATGCTATTAAATTAAACCTCGAACTTGAAGGATATAAAGTTCACGCCGTTAAAGATGGCAAAACCGCTCTTAAAGTATTTAAAGAAGAACGCTTTAATCTGATCGTTTTAGATGTTATGCTGCCCGAAATGGATGGCTTCCAGGTTTGTGAAACCATACGTTTAGAGAATGCAGAAGTTCCAATTATGTTTTTAACAGCTAAAAATACTTCAGAAGACCGTGTTTTAGGCCTTAAAAAAGGAGCCGACGATTATTTGGTTAAACCATTTAACTTAGAAGAACTTATTCTTCGCGTGGGTATTCTGGTTAAACGCAGTTTAAAATCTGATGATTTAAAAGAGTTAAATTCTTACAAAATCGGGGATAAAACCATTTATTTTAACTCTTTCGAGTTGAAACATGATGATGGTACCATTACACCATTAACCAAAAAGGAAACGATGTTACTAAAACTGCTAATCGAACGTAAAAACGACGCGGTTTCGAGAGAGCAGATTTTAGAAACGGTTTGGAATTATGATGTGTATCCTTCAACCAGAACGATTGATAACTTCATTTTAACTTTCCGTAAGTATTTCGAACCAGATCAAAAAAATCCAGTTTATTTTCACTCTATCCGTGGGGTAGGTTATAAATTTACCGATAGTCATTAATGTACAATAACAAAGGCAGATATGCTTTAATGGCAGTTTTTGTGCTGGCCGGTTTGGTTTGTGTTTTCTACCATCAATACCAGTTGGCTGCCCTTTCGGCACTTTTACTGGCCTTTGTAATATGGAGCCACTTTAAGCACAGTTCGGTTTTAATGGCTTCGAAGCATTTTAAAAACGGCGAATTTGGTAAAACGAAAGCCTTGCTGGCCGAGGTAATAAAACCAGAGCGTTTAGCCAAAAGCCGCAGGGGGTATTACGAATTTATGCAGGGTAATATGGCTTTGAAAGAAGAAGACTGGGATAAAGCCGAGTATCACTTTCAACTAGCCAGCCGTTTTCCGGTAGGAGGTAAGAATGAGAAAGCTTATGTGCTGATTCATCTGGCTAACCTGGCACTGCGTAAAAAAGACAGGGAAAGAGCTGAAGCTTATACCAAACTAGCCAAAGAATTGGCCGAAACACAACGATCGAAAGATATCATTGTGAAAATAGAAAAGGAAATCAGCAAAATATAATAGGACTATTGTCATTTTGAACAACGAAGCACCAGTTTAGCAATAAAAAGGTACTTCGTTTTTTTTTTATTTATACCTTTGCAGCCGATTCGTCATGCTGTCCCGATTTATCGGGGTCAGCATCTTTTTTTGCTATGAAGACCCTGAACTAAATTCAGGGTGACGTTGACCAAGGAACACCAAATACAAATCATGAAGAATAATTTATTTTTAGACGCAGCATTTTCAAAACAAACAGAACGTCCACCCGTGTGGATGATGCGCCAGGCAGGTCGTTTTATGCCGCAATATTGGGAAATTAAAAACAAGTACTCTTTTTTAGAGATGTGTAAAAACCCCGAAATTGCTGCAGATGTAACCATGCTGCCGGTTGATTTGTTGGATATTGATGCTGCGATTTTATTCTGTGATATTTTGGTAACAGGCGAAGCCATGGGTGGCGACTTAAGTTTTACCCAGGGTGTTGGGCCTAAGTTTGCCAATCCGGTGCGTAATGCTCAGGATATCGAAAACCTGAATGTAGATTGTTTAAGTGAATTACAATATGTAGCTGATGCGATTAAAGTTATTCAGCAACGCTTAGATAACAGGATTCCGTTAATTGGTTTTGCTGGTGCTCCTTTTACTGTAATGAGCTATCTAATTGAAGGCGGTTCATCTAAAGATTTTAAGTTAACCAAGCTTTTTATACACAACCAGCCGGAACTGGCGCACAAACTTTTGGCTAAAATTGCCAAAGTAACTGCCGATTATCTTAATCTGCAGATTGCTGCTGGTGTAAATGCACTTCAAATTTTCGACAGCTGGGCTTTAGCTTTATCGTGGAACGATTATCAGGAGTTTTCTCACCGTTACATTCAGGAAATTATTGCCAACTTAAACAGAAAAGATATTCCGGTTATTTCTTTCTGTAAAGGGAGCTCGGTTTTTGCCCCAATTATGGCCGAAGCTAAACCAGATGTAATTTCGGTTGACTGGAATGCTGATTTACTGAATATTAAAAATGCTTTGCCAAAGGGTATTGCTGTACAGGGTAATTTAGATCCACACATTTTATATGCCGATAAAGCAGTAATTAAAGCACAGATCCATAAATTATTTGAGCGTATGCGTGGTACAGAAGGATTTATCTTTAACCTGGGTCATGGCATTATGCCCGATATTCCTTTCGATAATGTAAAATATGCGATCGAGGTAGTGAAAGAGTTTAGGTACTAGCCATGTCATTTGGTTTTCGTATATTAGCTTTATAACACAAATATTATGACTGTTGAATCATTAGATGACGAGGATAAGTTGCCGATTAAACAATTAATTAAGGCAGTTAATAAAAAGATGGATGATGTTTTAAGGGTTGTTGATGCACTAAACCTCGGTAGAACAGAAGTAAAAGCTGATGGGGTATACAGGACATTTAATGATGGGTCTTTTATCAAAATATGTAGTGGAGATTTTAGGAAAGTCAGTGTGCCGAATAAACGGATAAAACTTTTTTGATTTCAAATTAAACAATGATAGAAACCTTATTGCCATTTTACTCCTATTTTAAAGCCGTTCATATTGTATTTGTGATTAGCTGGATGGCTGGGTTATTCTATATTTTAAGTCTTTTTATTTACCATACTGAGGCTAACGATAAGCCTGAACCCGAAAAAAGTATTCTCCAAAAACAGTTTGTTAAAATGGAGGCTACTTTATGGAAAATTATTGCCACCCCCGCAATGATAATTTCGGTTTTAGCCGGGGCCGGTATGCTTACCTTGAACAGCTCACTTTTGCAGGCCGATTGGATGTGGGTAAAGCTTGCTTTTGTGGTTGGCTTACTCATTTATCATTTCATTTGCCAAAACATCGTAAAACAGCTTAAAAACAATCAGTTTAAGCTAAGCAGTTTTCAATTGCGTTTGTGGCGCGAGTTGGCTACTATTTTTATGATTGCCATCGTATTTGTAGTGATCTTAAAAAGCGCCATCAATTGGATTTATGGCTTAATTGGTATTATGGGTATAGCAATGATTATAATGATCGCGGTTAAACTCTATAAGAATTACCGATTGAAGAAGTAAAGTTGGTATTAAGTATCAAGTGTTTAGTATCAAGTAGCAAGTATCGACATATTTGCGGATTTGTCTTGATACTTGATACTCAAATCCTGCCCTCAATACTTGCTACTCGAATAAATTTTGTTGCCTTTTCGTAAACTTGTTTCAACTTCTCGATACTTGATATCCAATACCTGATAATTTAATAAAAAACTATCCTAAATTTGGGCGATAAAAATCCATGCTCATGTTTACAGCCACGGGTCTGAAAAAGACCGTACTATTTATATCTTTTCTTTGCAGTTCTTATTTAGCTTCGGCGCAGTTTAATCAATCGGCTTTCGAAAACAGGATCCGTCCGGATAGCAGTTTAACCAACGAGGTACATTTTAATTTTTACAATTTAAATTTTGTACGCAATTACGAGTATACCAACGATTTTCACGATGGATATACACTGTATGGTACCCAGTTACAACCGCAGATTGTTTATTATGCACACCCTAACCTGGCGATTACAGCCGGAGCTTTTATCCGCAAAGATTTTGGTAGAAACGGGGTAAGCGATGCCAAACCTTTATTCAGTTTAAAATACCACAAAAGAAACCTGACCTTAATTTTTGGAAGTTTAGAAGGTGGTATTCAACATAAATACATTGAGCCGCTTTACGATTTTGAGAGAACCATTACTACCCCGATTGAATACGGTACACAGCTTTTGGTAGAACGTAAGCGCTTTAATTTAGATGCCTGGATTGCCTGGCAAAAAATGATTTATAAAGGCGATCCTGCTAAAGAAGAAATTATTGGTGGTTTATCTACCGAAAGTACACTTGCTGAGGCTAATGGCTGGAAATTAAGTGTGCCGGCACAGTTTCTGGCTTTTCATCAGGGTGGCCAGATTGATGTGCTTAAAGAAATCCCAATCAGTACTTTATTTAATGGTGCAGCAGGAATAAAACTGCATAAAGCCATTAACAGCAACATTAAGCAGGTATATACCGATAACTATGTAGCGGTGTATAAAGACCTTTCGCCTGATAAAAGAAGGGCTTACGAAGGTGGTTTTGGCCTCTGGTTAAACGCCGGGGTAGAAAGTAAATGGGGAAGCCTGGTTGCCTCATACTGGAAAGGCAATAATTTTATTTCGATAAAAGGGATGCCATTGTACGAATCGGTTTCTGATAATTTATATAGCCCGGGCTTAAGACAAAGCTCAAGAAATATTGTCTCCTTGCGTTATGCTTACCAAAAGGAGCTGATTCCGCATTTATACCTGGATGTTCGCTTCGAACCGCATATCGATTTAGATCATACTGATAAGCAACTTCAGTTTAACCACTCATTTTTCCTAACCTACAAACAGGATTTTAAATTGTTTAAAGTGAAAAAGGATGGAAGGTAGAAGGCACGAAGGTAAAAGCCGAAAGACTAAAGCAAAAAACTAAACTCTTGTATCTCATTCATGGTCTCCGACTTCAGTCGGAGACACTAGATAAATTGCTAACCCCGCAGGTTTTAAAAAAAACCTGCGGGGTTTATTTTTTTAGCACCTGCCCTGGTATCTAAACCCGATAGTAGCGAAAAACGCGAGGGTAAGGAACGAACCGAGCCTTTGAAGCGGATAGCGGGATTACCGCCCCCTATGAAATGTTGCATGTTCATTTTCAAATAAAAATATTATCTTTCGTTAAAAATAGATACTGATTTATCTTGTTGATAATCAGTATTTATACGGATAAATTTAACTTTATTTAACTTTTTTTCTCTCCTCATGCAACCATTGTGTGCCATTGACCATCTTCTCTATACAAACACACAATGAAATTGACGCGAAGCTATACGATAAACGATTTGATGGAGGGCTGCAAAGCCGGCGACCGGAAGATGCAGGAGCTGCTGTATAGGCAAACTGCATCGAAAATGCTGGCTGTTTGTATGCGCTACGCCAAAGATAAAATGGAAGCTGAAGATGTACTGCAAATGGGCTACATTAAAGTTTTTCAGAAAATTAAGGAATACCGGGGAGAGGGCTCTTTTGAAGGCTGGATTAGGCGGGTAATGGTAAACACAGCCATTGAAAGTTACCGCAAAAACCTGCGCAGCTTAAATGTGGTTGAAATTGATGAAGCTTACGAGCAGCCATCAACCGGATTTGATTTTAGCCGTTTAGGGATGCAAGACCTGATGAAAGTGATCCAAAAACTGGCTGATGGTTACCGGATGGTTTTTAACATGTACGTAATAGAGGGCTACTCGCACAAAGAAATCGGCGAAACACTGGGCATTTCGGAAGGAGCCAGTAAATCGCAGTTATCGCGGGCCCGGGCAATATTAAAGGAAGAAATTATAAAAATGGAGGGATTTGGTTATGCAACCTACACAGGATAAGGATTTTGATCGGCTGTTTAAAAATGCTTTTGACGATGCCGAGATCACACCATCAAGGGATTTATGGAGCAATATTGAAAGCGAAATTGAACCAAAGAAAAAAAGGATAATACCCGTTTACTGGTTATCGGCAGCTGCTATATTACTGGTAGTTACAGCAGGGATTTTGGTTTACCGGCAACAAAATGTTAACCCTAAACAGTTAACCAGCTATGTTGCGCCTAAAGTGCAGCAACCAGCTGTGGTAGAACAACCTGTTAAAGATTCGGTAATTGCACCAGTTAAACCAATTGAAAAAGTGGAAGCCGTTTTACCGGTTAGCGCTAAACCAGCTACCAGTTTAGCTAAAAATACCATCAAAAAAGAAGCAAAGCCGGTAGAGAAACAAAAGATAGTTACCGCTCCCGAAGCTTTTAAACAGGAAACAGTATTCGCTAAAAATGAAGAACCTAAAAAGGATATTAAAACTAAAATTGAGGAAGCGATTTTACAACCTGAAAAAGAAACGGTAATAGCAGCTAACCCTACAACCATAAAAGTAGATGAGCCGATTAACGATAACGAAGAGCAAAATACTAAAAGCATCCGTAATGTGGGCGATGTGGTAAACCTCATTGTAAACAAGGTTGATAAAAGGAAAGATAAGTTTATTCAGTTTAGAACAGACGACGACGATTCTTCTCTATCATCGATCAATATCGGTCCCTTTAAATTTGGTAAACGGAAGAAATAACAGTCTTCAGTTGGCAGTTATCAGTTTACAATTTTCAATTACTAACATTAAAACATCACAACATTAAAACCTTACAACTTTTAAGCATTACAACATTTAACATAACAAACACATAGATATGAAACGTCTGATTTTTACAACACTTTTGGTAAGCGGGCTTGCCGGTGTTATGGCTCCAGGTGCTTTTGCACAGCAAGATAGTGTTAAACGCAATAGAAAAGATATAAATTATGGTATTGTTACCATTACCAGAGACGGAAAAGATAGTGTAAAGAATGATGCTAAGAAAGGCCGTTTTGTAGGCGGAATTACCTTTACCCGGGTTGATTTGGGTTTCTCGAGGCTAATTGATAACGGAAGTTTTAATTTATCGCCAAACAACGATTTTTTAGATTACAAAGGAGGCAAAACCAGTACTTTTTCTTTCGATATCTTACAACTAGGCTACCGTTTCAATTCGAACTTTAAAGTATATGTAGCTGGTGGTTTCGACTGGACGCTGATCCGTTTAAGAAAAGATATTACGATTGCCAAAAACTCAAGCGAGTTTGTTTACACCGATCAATCGCCTGTACATTTCTCAAAAAACCGTTTCTCGAGCAGCTATGTGCATATTCCGTTAAATTTTGAATTCCGCACCACAGAAAATAAAAATGGCAAAAGGTTTTACCTGGTGTTAGGTCCGGAAGTAAGCTTTTTGTTAAACGGAAAAATTAAGCAAATCAGCGAAGAAAGGGGTAAAGAGAAACAATACGATAGCTATCACTTTCAATCGGTTCGTTACGGCGGTACAATCCGGTTTGGTTACGGTGGCTTAGGTTTGTTTACCAAATACTACTTCAACGATATGTTTACCACTTCGCAGCAAGCTGGTTTAAAAAACATGAGTTTTGGGGTTACTTTTGGGTTAAATTAAGCACCCTTAAATCTTAACCGACTAATCAATTCTCTCCTTCAGGAGAGATGTTCGAAGGACAGAGAGACAACACACAAATAAACAGATCCTGTTTCGGTTAGGCGAAACAGGATTTTTTCTTATACAACAGTTTCGCTCTCATTATGCTCATCGATAAAAGATTTAAAGCAATTCTCTATAAATTCATCTAAACTTATTCCCTGCTCTTCCGCATAAATTTTGGCCTGTTCTATAACAGCATCATCAAGTGTTAGTGTGATTTTAGCTTTCATGTTTTGGTATTTTATTGATTTAAAGGTAAATACCGTTTTGTTGAATTTCTAAATAAAATATTAACAATTAGGTCAGTTTTAACCTTATGCCTTCAACCTCAAAACCCTCTACCTTTTTCTTATCTTTACCACGTGAGCAATATCCTAATCAGCGTTAAAAATTTAACCAAGCAATATCAGGCAGAACAGGCCGGCGGAATTAAAAATGTAAGTTTCGATATCAACAGGGGCGATGTGGTAGCCATTATTGGCGAGAGTGGAAGTGGAAAATCGACCTTGCTTAAATCCATCTACGGTCTGTTAAAAACTGATGAAGGCGAAATCTTTTTCGAAGACAAGCGGGTTAAAGGACCAGACGAGCAACTGATTCCTGGCCACAAGCAGATGAAAATGGTTACACAGGATTTTTCGCTCAATATTTATGCGAAAGTGTACGATAATATCGCCTCACAATTATCGAATACAGACCTGAAAACCAAAGCCGAAAAAACTTTGGCCATTATGAATCATTTACGGATTTTACCGCTTCAAAATAAAAAGATAATCGAACTGAGTGGTGGCGAACAGCAGCGTGTGGCCATTGCCAAAGCCATGGTTTCGGATACGCAGGTTTTGCTTTTGGATGAACCTTTCAGTCAGGTTGATGCTTTACTTAAAAACCAGTTGCGTGCCGATATTAAGCGTATAGCAGCTGAGACGGGTGTAACAGTAATCCTGGTATCGCACGATCCTGCCGATGGTTTATTTCTGGCCGATCAGTTATTGATTTTGCGTAACGGCGAACTTTTACAAACCGGCAAGCCAGCTGAAATTTACCAGCACCCGGCGCATATTTACACCGCCCAGATTTTAGGTAATGCGGTGGTACTACCAGCTGCTGATGCTGAGAAAATTGGTTTAAAAACCCGGAAAGATAATGTTGTGTTTTATCCCGAATGGGCAGAGGTGAGTAACAATTGGAGCAGCAGGCGTTACGAAGTAAAAGATGTTTATTACAAAGGTTTTTACGATGAACTGTTGCTGGAAAGAAACGGCGTTCACATCCGTGCGATACAATTGAATAGGGGAGAGCATAAAAAAAATGACCACGTTCAGTTGAACATTAGTCGTTTTTTAGAGTTTTAATTATAGTTGTAGTTTATATTGTTTTTTATAGAAAGTTATAATTATAATTATAACTTTTGTCTATATTTGGTGTAGTTATAGCTATGATTATAATATGAATATACCTACTGATGTTTTAAAACGCAGCAAATACATATCTCAAATAGAGCCCTTCATCCGCAAAAACCTAATTAAGGTGTTATCGGGGCAGCGCAGGGTAGGAAAGAGTTATCTAGTTTTTCAACTGATAAACATTATTTTTGAACAGGATAAGCATGCAAATATTATTTACATCAATAAGGAAGATTTACAGTTCGATTTTCTTCAAAATGCAAATGATCTGAATGATTACATCATCTCAAGGGTGAAACCCGATGTGGTTAATTATATCTTTATTGATGAGATACAGGATATAATAGATTTTGAAAAGGCATTAAGATCCCTTTTACTTAATCAAAATAACGACATCTACATTACAGGTAGTAATGCAAAAATACTTTCGGGAGAATTAGCTACTTATTTAAGCGGAAGATACGTTGAGTTTACCATTTACAGTTTGTCGTATTCTGAGTTTTTATTGTTTCATAAATTGAAAGATAACGATAAAAACATGGAACACTATTTCAAATATGGCGGGTTGCCCTATCTGATCAATTTAACTTTAAATGAGCAGGCTTTCGAGTACCTTAATAGCATTTATACCACTATTTTGTATAGGGATGTTGTTTCCAGATATAATTTGAGAAACAACAACTTCTTAGAGAAACTTGTTCTCTTCCTGGCTGATAATATTGGAAGTTTGTTTTCAGCAAAAAAAATAAGCGATTTTCTTAAATCTCAACAAACAAAAATAGCACCAAATCAAATACAAACTTATACCAGGTATTTGGTAAATGCATATATCATACATGAGGTAGACCGTTACGATATTATTGGGAAAAGGATTTTTGAAACAGGTAGTAAATTTTATTTTGAAAATACAGGCATTAGGAATGCCATTATTGGATATAGGCCACAAGACTTAGGGAAGTTACTTGAAAATGTGGTATATAACCATCTCTTATATTTGGGCTATAAAATAAAAGTTGGCACAATGAATACAAAGGAGATTGATTTTATTGGAGAGCGCCAAGGTGAATTTGTTTATATGCAGGTTGCTTTAAAATTAGAAGATGAAGCAACAATTAAGCGCGAATTCGAAAACCTGCTTCAAATTGATAACAATTATCCAAAATATGTAATTACTAATAGTGAGTTTAACGGCAATACATATCAAGGAATACAACATGTTTACATCCGCGACTTTTTAATGTGGGAGTAATAAAGCATAAAAAAAACGACCACGTTCAGTTGAACATTAGTCGTTTTTTAGAGTTTTAAGTCTTACTTATAGGTCGTTTCCTACCAATACTATTTTAATTCTTACTGTTGAGGTAGGTTTTATCGGAGTTGTTGCCTGATAATCTGAACTTTGTACGTCGATAGATACGCCGCCTTTATACACTTCGTAACTATAGGCATCTACATTATAAACAAATGGTAAGGCAATGTAACTTGCTCCGCTGTTATAAGAAATGTAAACCAGGGTTCCTTCATTATCAATGTGAAACTGATCTATTTCTGGAACTGAAATATTGGCCGAATATGTTTTTCCGTCGTTACTCAAAACCCAGGCACTGGGAGCAACATCTTTAACCACAGTTAAAATGGCATTGCTTGGTTGAATGATGGTGTCTTTTTTGCAGGAAGCCAGACCTAGTGTGGCGATGCAAAGCATTAAGATGGTAAGTTTTTTCATGTTGATTAGTGTTTATTTGTGTGTGTGATTTTCATATTGCAAATCTGCTGCCAAAAAATGCAACAACCCATTTATGGATTAATTATTGTACAGTTATCAACAATTACCAATTGTAAATTTGCTTTAATTCCCCTTATATGAAGATCTTTTTTCGCCTCTTACCCTGGTTAATCCTTCTGGTTGCAGGTTACTTATTTATCGCTAAGAAGTTCAGTATCAATACCACTGTAGAAAGTAAACATCAGCTGCTGGTCGAGAAAATTGAGGCCATAGGCAAACTGGAATTGGTTAGGTATCAAATTAGTGACGTTTTAGAGCACAAAAATAAAACAGATTTTTTGCCCGAAGCCAGTGTTTTATTGATTGTTAAAGCCGAAGCGGTAGGCTGTATCGATTTAACAAAAATTACCCGCGATGATATCCGTATCGATGCGGATACAGCTGTAGTAAATTTGCCACAGCCCGAAATCTGTTATGTAAAAATCGACCATAAAAACTCAAGAGTGTACGATACGAAAATGGCTTTCTTCAGAGAAGCTGATTTGGTAGATGAAGCCTATAAAGCAGCAGAAAGGCAGGTAGCAGCCGAAGTTAAAAAATCGAACATTTTAACGCAGACTAAAACCAATGCGGCCAATGTACTCAAACCGATTATTGAAGGATTAGGGTATAAAAATGTGAGGTTGAGTTTTGAGTAGGGTGTAGAGTTTAAGGTTTAGGGTTTAGGGTTTAGGGTTTTGAGGGGGAAGGTAAGCGGTTACCTCTAAACCCGTCACCCTGACCTGTAGCGCAGCGGAAAGCTACGCAGTAAATTTATTTCAGGGTCTCTATACTTAATAAGAGATGCTGAAATACCTGTCCGACTGGCCGGGCGGGAGTCCAGCATGACGACTTGGTTAAAATTTACTTCAAAAAATCCTCGCGGTGTGGGTTGAAAATATCAACCAATAAGCCTGCTTCGAGGCATACCACACCGTGGAATACATTGCTGGGTGCAAAGAAAACATCGCCTTCATTTAATATTTTTTTATCCTCGCCCATGCTTACTTCAAAGCTACCTTTGGCTACATAACTCATTTGCAGGTGCGGATGGTTGTGTACCGATCCGATGGCACCTTGCTCAAAAGCTACCTTAACCAGCATCAACTGATCATCGTAAGCCATAATTTTGCGCTTTATGCCGGCACCTAAATCTTCCCAGGTGATATCGTTGTCAGATATTAATGTTTTGTTGGTTAAGTCTTGGAAATTCATTTTTTTTATTTTTTTATGAGGAAAGCCGTCATCTCGACTGAAGCAAAGCGGAATGGAGAGATCTGTCTCGTTAGATTTCTCGACTTCGTTGCACTCCGCCCGAAATGACGGCTTGGCTTGGTGTCCTCTGCGATAAACTTTGCGCCCTTTGCGGTTACAAAGCTAAACCAAATACTCAAACAAAGTCTGATCCTGGTTCAGTTCGATAATTTCAAATTTAAAATCTTTCATACGCTGCAATAAACTGGCATAATCGTTTTTGTTCGAAAGCTCAATACCTACCAGCGCCGGACCATTTTCCTTGTTGGTTTTTTTAATAAACTCGAAACGGGTAATATCATCATGCGGACCTAAAACCTCGTTCACAAATAATTTTAATGCTCCTGGTCTTTGCGGAAAGCGAACAATGAAATAATGTTTCAAGCCTTCGAAAAGTAAAGATTTCTCTTTAATCTCCTGCATGCGCTCTATGTCGTTGTTTCCGCCACTAACAATACAAACTACTGTTTTACCTGCAATCTGCTCTCTCAGCTGATCTAACGCAGCCACAGACAGTGCTCCCGCAGGTTCTACCACAATTGCATCTTCGTTGTAAAGTTTTAATATGGTAGTGCAAATTTTCCCTTCCGGAATTAAATGCATCTGATCCAGCAGTTCCTTGCAGTATTCGTAGGTAATGTGGCCGATCCTTTTTACAGCAGCCCCATCTACAAAGCGGTCTATCTCCTCTAAAGTATACGGACCACCCTGCTCCATTGCGGTAACCATTGATGGTGCACCAAGTGGTTCAACGCCTACGAGTTTAACATCGGGTTTAACGGTTTTCATGTAAGCGCTCACACCCGAAGCTAATCCACCACCACCTACAGGCATTACTACCATATCCAAATCGGGCAGGTCTTCGAAAATTTCAACCCCAACGGTAGCCTGTCCTTCAATTACTTTTTCGTCATCAAAAGGTGGGATAAAAGTAGCATCATGTGCCGCGCTGTAGGCCAAAGCTTCTTTTAAACAATCGTCAAAAGTATCGCCAACCAAAACCACCTCCACGTTTTCGCCCCCAAACATATAGGTTTGTTTGACCTTTTGTTTGGGAGTAATTTCTGGCATAAAAATTACCCCTTTAATACCCAGTTTCTTGCACGAGTAAGCCACACCTTGTGCATGGTTTCCGGCACTTGCACAAACTACCCCGTTAATTAACGATTCCTGTGGGAGTGAACTAATTTTATTGTAAGCACCACGTAGTTTATAAGAGCGCACAATCTGCAAATCTTCTCTTTTTAAATAAATATTGGCATTGTAGTAAGAAGAAAGTCCGGCATTAAACTCAAGTGGGGTACGTTTTACCACGCCTTTGAGCCTTTCTGATGCAGATTTAAAATCCAGTGTATGCGGTGTTGTAGTGTTCATTTTTATAGTATCAAGTATAGAGAATTGAGTATCAAGACCCAGGTTCTCTTATATTTTTTTGTAAAGCAGGCTCCGGTATTCCATCGGTTGCAGCAGTCCTGCTTTACATTTTATTCCGCTGCCGATATAAAACCGGTACAGGTTACGCTTCATGCCCATTTCAATCAGGTTTAGAGAGGCAAGGTCTGTGTTTTAAACATAAATCCTTTCCCAGCCTCTAATGCAGAAGCAATGCATCTTGGTTTTCAGCTTTAGTCTTTGGACTTTCTGCTTTCACCTTAACTACGCTAAATGCAGCGCAACCAATTGGTTCAAATCAGTATCGTTAATGCCTTGTTTGCTATCGGCTAAAACCAAAAACTGTTTGTAAACAATATCAAGGTGTTCTTTTTCCAATTTGTGGCCCAAACGTTCTAAATGGTGTTTTAAGGCATGGCGACCGCTTCTTGCTGTTAAAACAATCGTAGCATCAGGGAAACCAACATCTTCTGGTTTAATAATTTCGTAGTTCTCGCGGTTTTTTAAGAAACCATCCTGGTGAATACCAGAACTGTGCGAAAATGCATTGGCACCAACAATAGCTTTGTTAGGCTGCACTGGCATGTTCATTTGGTTTCTTACGCTGTGGCTAATGTCGTAAAACTGGGTAGCATCAATGCTGGTGTTTAAGCCCAGTACTTTGTGGGTTTTTAAAATCATCACCACTTCTTCCATCGACGTGTTACCAGCGCGTTCGCCAATACCGTTAATGGTACATTCTACCTGGCGGGCACCGTTTTGCAAACCGGCAATAGAGTTAGCAGTAGCTAAACCTAAATCGTTGTGGCAGTGAACAGAGATAATTGCATTATCGATGTTTTTAACATTTTCTTTTAAGAAAAGGATTTTCGAACCATATTGATCTGGCAAGCAGTAACCGTTAGTATCGGGAATGTTTACCACAGTTGCACCGGCAGCAATTACAGCCTCAACCATTTTGGCCAAAAATTCGATATCGGCGCGGCCGGCATCTTCTGCGTAAAACTCAACATCTTCTACATATTTTTTGGCATATTTTACCGCTTCAACCGCACGGGCTAAGATATCTTCGCGGGTGCTGTTAAATTTATGTTTGATGTGGAAATCGGAAGAACCAATTCCGGTGTGGATACGAGGTCTTTTTGCATAACGCAAAGCATCGGCAGCCACATCAATATCATTTTTATTGGCGCGGGTTAAGGCACAAATAATCGGATTGGTAACAGCTTTCGATAGCTCGATAACGCTATTGAAATCGCCCGGGCTTGATACCGGAAAACCTGCTTCAATCACATCTACGCCTAAAAGTTCGAGTGATTTTGCGATTTCTACTTTTTGGTTTGTATCTAACTGGCAGCCGGGAACCTGCTCGCCGTCACGTAATGTCGTGTCGAAAATATAAACTTTGTTCGGGTCGTGAATCATAATCTAAGTTTTAGGATGTGATTAATTTTTGGGATAAGAATTTCAATACCAATTTACCCATTTCGGCAGTGCCTAACACTTTAAAACGGTTGGTGGTTTGGTCAGCTATATCATGTGTTCTGAAACCATCTTTCAATACCTGGTCAACAGTATCAACCAATAGTTTTGCTTCTTCTTTAAGTCCGAAACCAATTTCGAGCATTAAAGCAGCCGATAGGATAGACGCCAGCGGGTTGGCCAGATCTTTACCGGCAATATCGTGTGCAGAACCGTGGATGGGCTCAAAGAAACCTGTGCTTTCGCCAACAGATGCTGAAGCCAGCATACCCATAGAGCCTGCAATTTGCGAAGCCTCATCAGTTAAAATATCGCCAAATAAGTTGGCGGTTAGTACCACGTCGAATTTTTTAGGGTTTTTAATCAACTGCATCGCTGCATTATCGATAAACATGTGCTCGGTTTCTACATCAGGGTATTGTTTGGCAATTTCCTGAACGGTTTCGCGCCATAAGCGTGAGCTTTCCAAAACGTTGGCTTTATCTACCGAACATAATCTTTTGTTACGTTGTTGTGCTGCCTGGTAGGCTTTATGCGCAATGCGCTCTACTTCGTAGCGGTGGTAGATCATTAAATCTGAAGCAGTGTTTCTGTCTTCAGAACGGTTTTTCTCTCCAAAATAAACATCACCCGTTAACTCGCGGAAGAACAAAATATCCGTTCCCCTTAAAATTTCGGGTTTAATGCTCGATGCCTGAAGAAGTTCATCAAATAGTAATATCGGGCGGAGATTGGCAAACAAACCCAGTTCCTTGCGGATTTTTAATAAACCTTGCTCAGGTCTAACTTTCAAACTTGGGTCGTTATCGTATTTGGCATGACCAATGGCGCCAAATAAAATAGCATCGCTTTGTCTTGCTTTTTCTAAAGTCTCATCCGGCAGGGGTTCGCCGGTAACTTCGATAGCCGCGTGGCCCATTAAAGCTTCTTCAAAAACAAACTCATGGCCAAAAATTTCGGCAATTTTTTCTAATGCTGCTTTTCCCCAGGTGGTGACTTCGGGGCCAATACCATCTCCAGGTATTACTAAAATGTTCTTCTTCATGTTAAAATTCTCCTTTGCCAGATCAGGATTTGAAGGATTTAAAACTATCCTTGTCAATCGGCGGCCTAGCTCAATATTTCTATATTTAAACTTTCGACGACTTTTACTTCGCCTTTTTCCAATACTATTCTTTTTTCGAGGCAGGTTGGCAGCTGCGATTCAAAATGGCCAACATAAATTACAGTCATGCCGTTGCAGCACAATTCGTCAACCAGTTGGTTAAAACGTTGTGTTTGCTGCAGGTCTAAGCCCTGGCATGGCTCATCCAGAATTAACAATTCGGGATTTTTGATGATGGTTCTGGCCAGCAAAACCAGTCGTTGTTTACCCAATGGCAATGAGGTTAGCAATTCGTTTTTACTTTCAGTTAAACCAAAATATTCAACCAGTTCATCAACCTGGCTGCTTTTTGTGTAAGGCAATTGCTGAAACAGACCTACAGTATCATAAAAGCCCGAAGCAATACTTTGCCAAACGGTGGCTGTGGCATCGAAATACCAGTGAAACTCTGGCGAAATGAGCCCAATGTGTTGCTTAATATCCCAAATGCTTTCGCCACTTCCGCGGCGGTTGCCAAAGAGGTACAACTCATTGGCATACGATTGGGGGTGATCGCCATTTACAAGGCTTAACAAAGTAGATTTACCGGAACCATTATGTCCCTGTAAAAGCCATTTTTCGCCGGCCTTAACTTCCCAGTTGATGTTTTTTAACACCTGTTTTTCACCATAGCTGATGTTTACATCAACCATTTTAACAATATTGGTAGACGAATAAACCGGCGACTCTTTTAAAAAGCCGGGAATTTCCCGGTTATGTGTTTCAAAAGAAACCGAAGTATCTTCCCTGGTGTAGGCTGTCGCGATTTGTCCGTCTTTAATTTCGGCAAAGCGGTGAATACAAGTTGGTAGATCCTGATCATTGCTGATTAAAATCAACTGCACACCTTCAGGAGCAATCTGATCAAGCAGGATATTCAGGTTTTTACGCGATGCTGAATCTAAACCTGTGTAAGGCTGATCGATAACCAACAACTGTGGTTTTAACCACAAAGCTTTAACCAGTTGTAATTTTTTGTGCTCACCGCTCGACAGTTCAATCAACTGCGAACTGGCAAAAGTAGAAAAGGCCAATGCTTCTAAAATCGGTTCAACCCGATCAAAGTGAAGCCCTTTTTCCTTTCCAAAATGCACCAGTTCGGCGTGTACGGTTAAAGTATCTTTAGCCTGCTGGCTGGTGTAGCGTTGCTGATAATAAAAGTTGGCAACACCTTCTAAGTTTTTAAACTGGTACCAACTATCTACAAACAAAACCTCGGCGGGCAATTTGCTTTGCGGGTCGAAATCAATTTCAATACTTCCCTGTACGGCAGTTAAGCCCGCTATGGCTTTGCCCAATGTGGTTTTTCCGCTGCCGCTTTCGCCCCACAAAACCCAGTTTTCGCCAATATTTATTTCCCAATACAAGTCCTTCAGCACCGCTTTATTGCGATAACTTAAGTTTAGATCTTGTATGTAAACAAATGGTTTAAACATTATCTTGCTTGTTCGAATGTTTCGATTAATTGTTTTTGAGCCAGGATGAAGTCGATATCATCATACCCGTTTATTAAGCACGATTTTTTATAAGGATTAATCTCGAAAGATTCTTTTGCACCTGTTTCTACAATGGTAACGGTTTGATTTTCGAGATCCACTTCTAAAGCCGATTGTGCGTTAGCATCAACCGATTTGAAGATTTGTGCTAAAAAATCGTCGCTTACCTGGATAGGTAATAAACCATTGTTTAAGGCATTTCCTTTAAAAATATCGGCAAAGAAACTGCTGATTACGGCATCAAAGCCTGCATCCTGAATGGCCCATGCTGCATGCTCGCGGCTACTGCCACAACCAAAGTTTTTACCGGCAACCAAAACCCGGCCGCTGTAGGTTGGGTTGTTCAATACAAATTCGGGCTTTGGTGTATTGTCGCCATTATAGCGCCAATCGCGGAACAGGTTTTCACCAAATCCATCGCGTGTGGTTGCTTTTAGAAACCTGGCCGGAATAATCTGGTCGGTATCTATGTTTTCTATGTTTAAAGGCACTACTGCCGATGTTAATTTTGTGAATTTTTTCATTTTTAATGATGATTACACAGATTTAATGATTACACCGATTGTCGGTCATCATTTATTGTTTTATTTTTTAATTTGGATGTTGAGCCTTAAGCCTTCCACCTTCCTGCCTTCTACCTTTTGATGGCTTTAACTCTTATTCTTCTATAGTCGGCTACCCATTCTCCGTTAATAAAATAATCGGGTTTCAGGATTTCGACTGCGAGGTTTTTGATGGCTTCGGCCTGCGCTTCGTTTAAATTTTTAAAAGCATGCTGGGCAAACTGGTTAATCCAAATGTACATGCCTGCTTCGCCAATCAATTTGGTAGGCCTGTCAAACAACCAAACCTGCTCTACTTCAAAACCTTTCGATTCGAGCAGGGTAGTATAGGTGCTAACAGACGGAAAGAACCAGAAATTGGTTACCACCTGATCGGTTAAACCCAACTGGGCGGCAGCGGTTGCAATAGCATCGGTAATGCTTTTTACGTTTCGGTTACCACCAAATTCGGCTACTAATCTGCCGCCAGGTTTTAGGCTTTTAAATAAACCTTCGGTTAAGGCCTGTTGGTTTTCAATCCAGTGGAAAGTAGCATTGCTAAAAATTGCATCGAAGTTTTCCTGATAGGGGAGGCGCGTTCCATCTACCACTTCAAAGCTGAGGTTGGGATACGTTGCTTTTGCATTGGCTACCATATCGGCAGAGGCATCGGTTCCCAGAACCAGTGCACCACCTGCTGCAATCTGCGCCGCCAGTTGACCTGTGCCACAGCCTACATCCAAAATATGCTCGCCATTTTGCGGCGCCAGCCATTGCAATACATCTGCTCCGTAATCTGATACGAAGTGATGCTGCTTATCGTATAATGTTGCATCCCAAACTATTTCTGGCATAACTAATTTTCTTTAATATTTTATCACTCCTATTGACATATAAACGATTTAAGTTTATAGTCGTGCACTTAACCTCTGCCTTTTAACCTTCAGCCTTCTACCTCTACAAAGTGCTCAACGGTTGGAAAAGGATCATAAAAATGATGCAATAACTTTTTCCAATCCTGGTAAGCTGTCGAACCTCTAAAGCCCACGGTATGATCCTCGAGTGTTTCCCAGTTCACCAGCAGGATGTATTTGTCAGCAACTTCAATACACTTTTTTAGTTGATGCGAAAGGTAGCCATCCATAGAACTGATTATTTTTTCGGCCAGGTTAAAGGCTTTTTCAAATTCGGCTGATAAACCCGGTTTTACATTTAATATGGCAACTTCAAGTATCATATTTTTTTGCTGTCATGCTGAGGAACGAATCACCTGCTTCTCTCGCCAGCTGGACCGTTATTTTAAGCTTTCTCCAGTAACTCCCTTACATCAGTAATTTTTCCGGTAACAGCAGCAGCAGCAGCAGTTAAAGGACTTGCTAATAATGTACGGGCGTTTTGTCCCTGTCTGCCTTCGAAATTTCTGTTCGATGTAGACACGCAATACTTACCAGCGGGAATTTTATCTTCGTTCATCCCTAAGCAGGCACTACAGCCTGGCTCGCGTAACTGGAAGCCTGCAGCTTCGAAAATTTTATCCAAACCTTCGTTTTTAGCTTGTTGTTCTACTTGTTTCGAACCCGGAACAATCCAAACCGTAACATTTTCTGCTTTGTGTTTGTCTTTTACAAAATTGGCCACTTCACGCAAATCTTCGATGCGTGAATTGGTACAGCTACCGATGAAAACATAATCAATTGGTTTACCAATTAGCGCTGAATCATCGTCAAAGCCCATATAATCCAGGGCTTTTTTGTAAGATACTTTTTCGGTTTCGGGTTGTGCTGCAGTTGCAGGAATATGTTCCTGAATGCCCATCCCCATACCCGGGTTGGTACCGTAAGTAATCATTGGAGCAATATCTGCCGCATCGAAAGTTAAAACACTATGAAATTTGGCATCTGCATCACTGTATAAAGTTTTCCAGTAAGCTAAAGCTTTATCCCACTCTTCGCCAGCAGGAGCAAACTCACGTCCTTTAATATAATCGAAAGTAATTTGATCTGGTGCGATTAAACCGCCACGGGCACCCATTTCGATACTCATGTTACAGATCGTCATACGGGCTTCCATGCTTAAAGATTCAATTGCAGAACCTGCATACTCAATAAAGTAGCCGGTACCGCCTGCAGCAGAAATCTGAGCGATGATGTATAAAATGATATCTTTTGCACCTACACCTTTACCCAACTCGCCGTTAACCTCAATTTTCATGGTTTTCGGTTTCGACTGCAATAGGCATTGGGTAGCAAAAACCTGTTCTACCTGCGAAGTTCCGATACCAAAGGCAATGGCACCAAAAGCACCATGTGTAGAGGTATGGCTATCGCCGCAAACCATGGTTTTACCAGGTAAGGTAATGCCCAACTCGGGACCAATTACGTGAACAATACCTTGAAAGGGATGGCCTAAGCCATACAACTCAACACCAAATTCAGCACAGTTTTTGGTCAGCATATCTACCTGATAGCGCGAAAGCTCTTCTTTAATTGGCAACAACTGATTTAACGTAGGTACGTTGTGATCGGCAGTGGCCACAGTTTGTTTCGGACGCAAAACAGGCAAACCTCTTTTGCGCAAACCATCAAAAGCCTGTGGAGAGGTAACCTCATGTATCAGGTGCGTATCAATGTATAAAATATCAGGAAAGCCTTCCTCACTTTTTACAACGTGCGCATCCCAAATTTTTTCTACTAATGTTTTTGACATTTTTTATGAAATTTTTAAACCTTACAGGTTTCAAAAACCTGTAAGGTTTGGTTTTAACTATGCAGTTTTAATTGCTTTCATGGCAGTCATGGCTTTACGTAAAGTAGCACCAATCTGCTCAACCTGGTGAGAACGGATTGCTTCGTTCACCTCGATTAATTGTCTGTTATCAACAGCACCGTCTTTACCTTCGTTAAAGTTTTTACCTACAAGATCGGTATCAACTTTTTTCATGAAATCGCCTAAAAGCGGTTTACAAGCCTGATCGAATAAGTAACAACCGTATTCAGCAGTATCAGAAATTACACGGTTCATTTCGAATAATTTTTTACGTGCAATGGTATTGGCAATAAGTGGTGTTTCGTGTAACGACTCATAATAAGCCGATTCTGGTTTGATACCAGCCTGAACCATGGTTTCGAAAGCCAATTCAACACCAGCACGTACAAAAGCAACCATTAAAAGGTAGTTATCGAAATATTCCTGCTCACCGATTTTAACATCACCAGCCGGAGTTTTTTCGAAAGCGGTTTCGCCGGTTTCAGCTCTCCATGCCAATAAGTTTTTATCGCCATTTGCCCAGTCTTCCATCATGATACGGCTAAATTCACCACTCATAATATCATCCTGGTGCTTTTGGAACAACGGACGCATAATATCTTTCAACTCTTCAGAGATTTCGAAAGCTTTAATTTTAGCTAAGTTGCTCAATCTATCCATCATTGCAGTAATACCACCTTGTTTTAAGGCTTCGGTAATTACTTCAACACCATACTGAACCAATTTAGAAGCATAACCTGCGTCGATTCCTTTTTCTACCATTTTATCGAAAGAAAGGATAGAACCAGTTTGTAATAAACCACAAAGGATGGTTTGCTCGCCCATTAAATCAGATTTTACTTCGGCTACGAAAGATGATTTTAATACACCAGCTCTGTGACCACCAGTACCCACGCAATATGCTTTAGCCTGAGCCAAACCTTTACCTTGAGGATCGTTTTCAGGGTGAACAGCAATTAGGGTAGGTACACCAAAACCTCTTACATACTCTGCTCTAACTTCACTACCCGGGCATTTAGGAGCTACCATAATTACGGTTAAATCTTTACGGATTTGCATACCTTCTTCAACGATGTTGAAACCGTGTGAATACAATAAAGTTGCACCTTCTTTCATTAAAGGCATGATTGCATTTACTACTGCAGTGTGTTGTTTATCTGGGGTAAGGTTAATTACCACATCAGCAGTTGGGATCAATTCTTCGTAAGTGCCAACTTTGAAATTGTTCTCGGTAGCATTTTTCCACGAATCTCTTTTACCTTCAATCGCTTCTTTACGCAATGTATAACTAACATCTAAACCGCTATCTCTTAAATTTAAACCTTGGTTTAAGCCTTGTGCTCCACAACCTACAACTACCAGTTTTTTGCCTTTTAGTGCGCTTACGCCATCTAAAAATTCAGCACTGTCCATGAAGTCGCAAACACCTAATTGGTTTAATTTTTCTCTAAGCGGTAATGTGTTAAAATAATTTGCCATTGTTTTTATTGGTTAATTTCTATTTAATTATCGGGTTTATATTTTCTTTCCTTCGGCTTGATTTCACTGATTAAGTGATTTCACCGATTTTTTATTTTATATCTTCTTCTTTAACGCAGAGGCGTAACCGTAGTGCACATTATCATGCCCAATCGTAGTAATCAGTACTTCTTCAATACTGTTTAACTGTACACCATAAGTAGCCGTTAAAAAAGGTGTAGTGTTTGCAAATGTTCCTTTAGCGTAATCAGCTTTAATGCTCTCAATACTGGCTAAAGCAATAGTTTTTAATTCTGCAACTTCTGCTTCGGTAACGGTATAAGTTGGTTTCGTATCTTTTTTGTAGAACTCGTTAAACTTAACAGCGCTTGCATCGGGCCAGATCCCTGTACGGAAATAACAAAGTGTTTGCGTGCTCACTACAATGTGGCCAAAGTTCCAGATGATGTTGTTATTGTAACCATCCGGAATTTTATTTAATTGTTCGATAGTTAAGCTATCAACCAACTTAATAAATGCCGTTCTTGTGTTTATAATAAAATCGAATACCTGATCCATTTTGTTGTTATTTTTCTGCTTCGGTTAAAGTTTGGTTAAATGTTATTTTATTATAAAACGGATCGTTTACAGTTACTGCCCATGTGCCGTAAAATGTTTTCTCCAGTCCGGGGCGGTTGTATTTATACTTTTTATCAATTAAGGTTTGATGAAATTCTTTCAACCCGGTACAATCAACAAATACACTTGCACCCGGAGAACAGTCGCCATGATGCTCGCTTAAATGCATCTCGATGCCATTGAGCGAAATTTGCATATAAACCGGTGTATTTTCTTCGAAAGTATGTTTCCAGTCTATTTTAAAGCCTAACCAGTTTACATAAAACTCGATGGCTTTATCGTAATCGAATATTCTTAAAACAGGTATGGCTTTATTGCATTTCATATTTTTTGGTTTAACCGCAAAGGGTTCGAAGGTTTTCGCAAAGGTCGCTAAGCATCATACTTTTAACTTTCGCCTTTCTTCCTTCTACCTTTATGCTACATTGTAAAAATCTTCTGTCCTTGATCTAAAAACTCATTTTCTACCAATTCTTCACCTGGTTCAAAGGCTTCAAATTCTTTTAGCTTTTCGTGGAAACCAGCACTATCTTTAATGATGGCAACCCTTGCCGAACGTACAAACTCAATTAATTCGTAAGGTTCTAAAGCTTTTACCAGGGCATCAGTCTCTTCGCGGTGACCTGTTACTGCAAAAACCGTATAATCTTTACGAATCACTACGGCACTTGCACCATATTGTCTTAATAAACGCTCAACGGTTACTCTTTCTGCTATTTCATCAGTAGAAACTTTGTAAAGTGCCAGTTCCTGCCAGATAATCTCGTCGTTGGTATTAAAATAAACTTTCAATACCTCGATTTGCTTCTCAATCTGACGGGCAAGTTTCCGTACCACTTCATAACTTTCGTGAATCACGATGTTGAAACGGTGGATACCATCAATTTCAGAAGGAGAGGTGTTAAGGCTTTCGATGTTGATTTTCCTTTTCGAGAAAATAATCGCAATCCTGTTTAATAAACCGATGCGGTTTTCGGCATAAACCGTGATGGTATATTCCTGCTTACCTTCCAAATCAGCTTTATCTATTTTATGTTCTAATGTGTTTTCAGTACTCATGATAATTTCTTTTTAACTTTTCGTCATTTCGACCTTTTGGAGAATCTTTTTTAAAAGATCTCTCCGTTTCGCTGCGCTTCAGTCGAGATGACGATTACGCTAACTTTAGTCTTTAAGCTTTATACTTTAACTATTTCAGTCTAATTTCGCTTACACTCATTCCTTGTGGCACCATCGGGAAAACATTGTTTTCTCTGCCAACCATAACCTCCAGCAGGTAAGAACCTTCGTGGTTAATCATGGTTTCCAATGCGGCCCTCAGGTTTGCACGTTCGTCAACTTTAGCCGCTTCGATGTAGTAAGATTTAGCCAAGGCCACAAAATCAGGACTGGTAATATTTACAAAAGAGTAACGTTTATCGTGGAATAACTGTTGCCACTGGCGAACCATGCCTAAGAAACGGTTGTTCAGTATCAGGATTTTAACCGCTGCACCGAACTGCATAATTGTACCGAGTTCCTGTGGCGTCATCTGGAAACCACCATCGCCAATAATCGCAATAACTGTTTTATCAGGTGCACCATATTTGGCACCAATTGCAGCTGGTAAACCAAAACCCATTGTACCTAAACCACCAGAGGTGATATTGCTACGGGTATTGTTGAACTTAGCATAACGGCAGGCCACCATCTGGTGCTGACCAACGTCGGTAACGATAACTGCATCGCCACCACAAATTTCGTTAATGTTGCGCAATACTTCGCCCATGGTCATTTCATCGCCCGAAGGGTAAAGCTCTGGAGTAATAACCTGATCTATTTCCTCCTGGTTGTATGATCTGAATTTGGCCACCCATTCATCATGCTTCGCTTCGTTAACCAGATTGGTTAACAGGGGTAAAGTTTCTTTACAATCGCCCCAAACACCAACTTCGGCTTTAACATTTTTATCAATTTCGGCAGGATCGATGTCTAAATGAACAACTTTAGCCTGTTTGGCATATTTATCTAAACGGCCGGTTACGCGGTCATCAAAACGCATACCGATGGCAATAATTACATCAGCCTCATTAGTTAAAACATTTGGCCCGTAATTACCGTGCATACCCAACATACCTACGTTTAAAGGGTGTGAAGTTGGGATGGCACCTTCGCCCATAATAGTCCAGGCCGATGGAATGCCACTTTTTTCGATAAAAGCTTTAAATTCTTCTTCAGCTTTACCTAAAATAACCCCCTGGCCAAACAATACAAACGGCTTCTTAGCAGAGTTGATTAAAGCTGCGGCTTGCTCAATAAATTCAACCCTAACTTTTGGTTTCGGGCGGTAAGAACGGATATGATTACATTTTACATACTCAGGAAATTCCTCAATCTGTAATTGTGCATTTTTAGTAATATCGATTAAAACAGGACCTGGTCTGCCGCTTTTAGCAATGTAAAAAGCTTTGGCTAGTACCTCTTGAATTTCCTTAGCATCGGTAACCTGATAATTCCATTTGGTAACCGGAGTAGTGATGTTAATTACATCAGTTTCCTGGAAAGCATCGGTGCCCAATAAGTGTGCAAATACTTGTCCGGTGATACATACTAAAGGTGTACTATCAATTTGAGCATCGGCTAAACCTGTAACAAGGTTGGTTGCGCCTGGTCCGCTGGTTGCAAATACCACACCTACTTCGCCGCTTGCGCGTGCAAAACCCTGAGCGGCGTGTATACCACCTTGCTCATGGCGAACCAGTATGTGTTCTAATTTATCGGCATAATCGTATAGGGCATCATAAATAGGCATGATTGCTCCACCCGGATAACCGAAAATGGTGGTTACACCTTCTTCGATTAAGCCATTCAACAAAACCTGCGAGCCTGTGCCTTTAAAGGTTTTTGAGGTTTCTTCTTTTGCCCCGGTTTGTTGTATTGTATCTTGTGCAGTTTCCATAATTATGTTTTTGCGGTTCTATTATTCTTTAAGTTTAAACCCAATTCTTTCTCTATCCTTCCACTTCAATTGAGCAATTTTTTCGTCGATTAAATTTTCCATCGCATCATAAAGCTCATTTAACTGAACATCATGTTCACCAATCCGTTCCTTAATTTCTGTTAGTTGCTCGTTTATATTGCTTTGTTTTAACAACACCTTCCGAACATCAACAAAGGCCCTCATAATGGCAATATTCATGTTAATCGCCTTATCGCTCTTTAAAACACCACTTAGCATGGCAACACCTTGTTCTGTAAAGGCATAAGGCATCTTTCGGGTGCCTCCCCAACTTGAAGTCACAAATTGTGACTTCAAGTTGGGGTTATTTGCCATTACCGTTGGCGATGATTCATATCCGGTCACAATTTGTGACCGGATACTTTCCCATTCTTTTGGTGTTAGTTGAAACATAAAGTCATCTGGAAAACGCTTAATGTTACGTTTTACGGCCTGATTTAGTGCTTTTGTTTCAACTTCATAAAGCAATGCCAAATCGAAATCCAACATTACTCTTTCTCCCCTGATTTCATAAATCCTGTTTTGAATACTTTTAATTATTTGCATAATGTTTTGTTTTAGTATTATTTCAATTCAGGGATGATTTTTTGCTGTGGTTCGTGTCTCCACGAACCACAATTTTGTTTTATTATTCGTCAGTTACACATCCTTCCGATGCATCTGAAACTGTTTTAGCATATTTATATAAAACACCTTTTGTTACTTTTAATGCTGGCTGAACATAGTTTTTTCTACGCTCGGCAATTACTTCATCACTTACCTCTAAGTGGATAATGTTATTTACAGCATCGATTAAAATCCGGTCTTCATCTTCAACCAGGCCAATTAAACCACCTTTATAAGATTCTGGCGTGATATGACCAACCACGAAACCGTGTGTACCACCCGAGAAACGACCATCGGTAATTAAAGCTACCGATTTACCTAAACCAGCACCGATAATGGCTGAAGTTGGTTTCAACATTTCGGGCATACCTGGGGCACCAACCGGACCTGAATTTTTAATTACGATTACATCGCCAGGCTGAACGCGGCCGCTCGAAATACCGGCAATTAAATCGTGCTCACCATCAAATACGCGTGCAGGACCTTCAAATTTTTCGCCTTCTTTACCACTGATCTTAGCAACAGAGCCTTTTTCGGCCAGGTTACCATAAAGAATCTGCAGGTGACCAGTTGCTTTAATGGGCTCGCTTAATTTTTGAATGATCTTTTGATCATAATCCATAATCGATTTTACGTCAGCCAGATTTTCAGCTACTGTTTTACCGGTTACAGTTAAGCAATCGCCATGTAACAAACCTTCATTCAACAAATATTTCAATACCGCAGGGATACCTCCATATTGGTGTAAATCCTGCATCAGGTATTTTCCGCTAGGTTTGAAATCGGCAAGTACCGGTGTTACATCACTCATACGCTGGAAATCATCCTGAGTAATTTCAATGCCTATTGCTTTGCCCATTGCAATGAAGTGCAATACGGCATTTGTACTTCCACCTAAAATGATAATCGAACGGATGGCATTTTCGAATGCTTTTCTCGTCATGATATCAGATGGTTTGATATCTTTCTCTAATAATATTTTGATGTATTTACCTGCATCTAAACACTCTTGTTTCTTTTCTTCGCTTATGGCTGGATTAGAAGAAGAGTAAGGTAAACTCATACCCAAAGCTTCAATTGCCGATGCCATGGTATTTGCAGTGTACATACCACCGCATGCACCTGCACCCGGGCAAGTGTGTTTAATGATACCCTGATAATCTTCATCAGAAAGATTGCCACAAATTTTTTGACCTAAAGCCTCAAAAGCCGATACAATGTTTAATTCTTCGCCTTTATAATGACCTGGGGCAATTGTACCGCCATAAACCATAATAGAAGGACGATCTAAACGTGCCATGGCCATAATTGCGCCTGGCATATTTTTATCACAGCCCGGAATGGCAATTACACCATCGTAATATTGTCCGCCGCAAATGGTTTCGATACTATCGGCAATTACATCGCGACTAACTAAAGAATAACGCATACCGTCGGTTCCGTTACTCATGCCATCACTTACTCCAATGGTATTAAAAACCAAGCCCACTAAATCATTTTTCCAGACCCCTGCTTTGACGTCTTTTGCAAGGTCGTTCAGGTGCATGTTGCAGGTGTTACCATCGTAACCCATACTAGCAATACCGACCTGTGCTTTAGCCATATCAGCATCGGTTAAGCCGATTCCGTAAAGCATGGCTTGCGCCGCCGGTTGTGTTGGGTCTTGTGTAAATGTTTTACTGTACTTGTTTAATTCGCTCATTGTTTAAAATGTATATTCTGGTTCTGTTAGTTGTAATATTTTGAGGCAAAAAAAAACCGCCTCGTTTCGGAGGCGGTTTCGATTTTGTATATTTTTATTATACGCAACGATATCCACCTCCCTGTTGAGAAATGACAATAATTAGGTTGCTAATAATGTTTGTGTTTAAATTCATGTTTTCTTCGAATCACAAACATACTAACTTATTAAAAAATGCAAAGAACTATTTTGTTTATTTCTCTATTTTTTTTACGCCAATTATAATCCCCGTAGCCCAGGCCTGTTTTGTTAGGCTCAAATCACCGCGGGATTCTAAATCTTGTATCAACTTTGCTGCTTTTTCCTAATGTCCTTCAGGCCAGTTTGGTTGAGGTAACATATCATCGATTATATAAAGTCCACCTTTATTAAGCATGGCAATTGCTTCATCTAAAAGCAAATATTTTCCATGCCAGGTATCAGCGAAAATATAATCGAATTTTTCATTTTTATTTTCTGCAATCCAGTCGGCGCCATCCGTATCAACTAGTGTTAAACGGCTATCGTGCCCAATAAACTGCTCAGCAATAGCTAAAAATTTGGCGTCGTTATCTATCGAAGTTAATGTACTATCTCCATCTAAGCCATCCAATATCCATGAAGTGGATAAACCTGTTCCGGTACCCAATTCCAAAAAACGACTTGCAGGTTTTGAACTGGCAAGTGTTCTCAACAATGAACAGGTAAGCACATCAGAAGCCATTTCAAATCCAGATGCTTTTGTCGCATCATTAATCTGATGATAGGCTTTTGGAAAATGCTGATTAATTTCTGATGTCATCGTTTAACGCTTTTGGTTTATTGATTGGTTTTTTCGACTTCGGACTCCTGACTTTCCGACCCCGGACTATATAATTACCTCGTAATTTACTTTCTCTAATACCAGGTTTTTATAGGCCCGCTGTATGGTGTAGCCAATTGATTCGCGCCATAAAGGGCGGTAAACAATGTCATCAATAGAAGCTATGCCGGCAATTTCTGTCGCTGTACCACATAAAAAGGCACTGTCGGCATTTTTTAAATCTTCGACAGTAAGCTTTTTTTCGATGCATTCGATATCTAGCACCGTACAAAGTTCTTTAACCGTTGCCCGGGTAATGCCTGGTAAAATATTGCCCAAAGAGGGGGTATATAACTTGCCGTCTTTTTCGAGGAAAATATTGGCACCCGATGCTTCTGCAACAAAGCCATGCATATCCAATAATAAAGCTTCGTCGTAACCTTTAATGTTTGCTGCAGTTGTGGCTAAAATAGAGTTTACATAATTGCCACTCAGTTTGGCTTCTATTGGGCTCGATTTTGGGTTTGGCCTTTCGTAATCAGAAACGGTTAATTTTAATAGTTTGTTGCCCGAATAGGCGTCCCACTCCCATGCACAAATCATGATCGAAACACCACTCGGCGAGTTCAGTTTCATATTGGGGTGGCAAAAAACCAGTGGACGGATATAGGCATCTTTCAGTTTGTTTAACTGAAGTAGTTTATAGGTTGCATCAATTAATTCTTGTTTATCCCATGGAAAAGGGATGTTAGCCAGTTGGCAAGAGCGCTCTAAACGATCAAAATGCGCAGCAGCTTTAAAAATACGGTTGCCATTATGCGTTTTGTAGGCTCTGATTCCTTCAAAAGCTGCATACCCGTAATGTAGCGACTGACCATAAAGATCAGTGCTGCTGTTTACAGCTTTTTCAAAAGCTCCATCAAGGTAAATAATCGTATTAGAATTGTAGTATTTCATAATACTCTCTGTTTTGTTATTTAAAAAAAGCGTCCCGTTTGTATCGGGACGCTTCAGATATATTTAGTTTTTTTAATTCCTATTTAAACTGCGCCCGCTTATTGCCTAAAATGTTTAGGAGTAGGAGGTTAAGCAAAATGACAGGAAACAACACCACACTAACAACGGTTGCTGCTAAAGCTTTTGGATTAAAGGTGTGATTTTGAATTCTCATTATTATCTTATTGTTTATAAAACCAATTTAGTTTTTGGTTCATTAATATGCAAGAGAAATCAGAAAAAAGTTAAATCGAAATATAATTCTATTTTTTTTATTTAATTCAAAACATAATTCTTAATCGGAGTGTAATTAGTGATTTAATGCCGACAGCTGTAGACCAAATATCAAAACGGTATACGGTCTATTTGTTATGCTAGCATTGTAAATTTTCTAATTTTCTGCCTAAAATGGCAAAAAGGCTGTTGAAACTTGAAAAAATGTGAGTAAAAAACAGGTGAAAACGGAACATTAAACTATGGGAATTTTGGGTTTTGATAATGCATCATTTTCATGCCGTAGTACCATCTGGCGCGGAGGTTTAAAAGCTGGCCTTCAAATTCGTAGCCAGGTGTTAAGCGCGAAAAGAAATTTTCTTTGCGGAGTAACTTTTCCAGTTTTCGTATGGTGGCTGTGCTAAGCTTTTGGTAATAAGGTTCGATAATTTTTTGTTCTTTCAACAATAAATTGGCATCCCATGTTTCGGCTGCTTTCCCGGTAATCGGTTTCGAGGTGTATAGCAATTTCAGGTTTTCCCATATATCATCGAATATAACCTGGCTACCTTCGGTTACAAAGGTGCAGATTTCGGGGTTGCTAATTCCGGTGAGCTTTGCTGGTGAGGTTAAAAGTTTTTCGAGCTTTCGGGTGGTAATGGCGGCTGCGTAACTCCATTTTGTTTCGAAGCCCAATGAATCTGTTTGGTGTTGAAACCAGTTATAAAAAGCAGAACGTTCGGCAATATCTGCATATTCTTTAAAACCATTGTTAAGCCTGATGTTTACTTTATTGGCATTGCTCCATGCGATTGTATTTTTTAGACGATCGGATCTCAGCCAATTACCGTCTTTTCCGTTTGGTGTGTTTTTCGGAAATACTTCGAGATAAGCTGCTATGGAACTAAATTCTTTGGCTCCGGCAGCATGAACTGTAAAGAGAAGTGCAAGTAGGATCAAAGTTCTTTTAACCGGAAGCATATTTATTATCATTGGGTAGTAGAAGATACGATAAAATTAGCTGTCGGGTTGCTGATCTTTTAAATAAAGCTGGGTAACAATGCTTATATACAAAAAAGCCTTTCCGAAATTAATCGAAAAGGCTTTTCCTGATATGCTTTTCTAAATTAGAATTGCATGGTATGTTTTATGCAATACCTTCGGCCAAAACAACAATTTTATTGTGGATGGCTTCAACTACGCCACCTTTAATAAAAAAACGTTGCTCTTCAGCTTTGCTTGCTTTGATAATAACTTCGCCATCTTCCAAAGTTGAGATGATAGGGGCGTGGTCTTTTAAAATCTGGAAAGAACCTAAAGTACCCGGAACCGTAACTGCTGTTACTTCACCTTCGTAAACTTTTTTATCTGGAGTTAATATTTCTAAATTCATCTTTGAATAGATTTGAGATTTGAGATATGAGATTTGAGATTTCTATCTCTTCTCACATCTCATATCTAGTGTCTCACGTCTCTCTTAGTTCGCTTCTGCTAATAATTTTTTACCTTTTTCAATAGCATCTTCAATGCTACCAACTAAGTTAAATGCAGCTTCAGGATATTCGTCAACTTCACCATCCATAATCATGTTGAAACCTTTGATGGTATCTTTAATGTCAACCAACACACCTTTTAAGCCTGTAAATTGCTCAGCTACGTGGAAAGGTTGAGATAAGAAACGTTGAACACGACGCGCTCTTGATACAACTAATTTATCTTCTTCAGATAATTCGTCCATACCTAAAATTGCGATGATATCTTGTAATTCTTTATAACGTTGTAAAGTTTCTTTAACGCGTTGTGCAGTATTGTAGTGCTCATCACCTAAAACAGCTGGAGAAAGGATACGTGAAGTAGAATCCAATGGATCCACTGCAGGGTAAATACCTAGCTCTGCAATTTTACGTGAAAGTACTGTAGTTGCATCTAAGTGGGCAAATGTTGTTGCCGGTGCAGGGTCAGTTAAATCATCCGCAGGTACGTATACCGCTTGCACTGAGGTAATTGAACCACGTTTAGTTGAAGTAATACGCTCCTGCATTAAACCCATCTCAGTTGCCAATGTTGGTTGGTAACCTACCGCAGATGGCATACGACCTAAAAGGGCCGATACCTCAGAACCTGCCTGAGTAAAACGGAAGATGTTGTCAACGAAGAAAAGGATATCTTTTCCAGCGCCTTCGCCATCACCATCACGGAAATATTCAGCAACAGTTAATCCTGATAATGCTACACGAGCACGTGCACCAGGAGGCTCGTTCATTTGACCGAAAACCAATGTTGCTTTAGATTCTTTTAATTTTTCAGTATCAACTGCGTTTAGATCCCAGCCACCTTTTTCCATTGAGTGTAAGAAATCATCACCGTAGTTAATTACACCTGACTCGATAAACTCACGAAGTAAATCGTTACCTTCACGGGTACGCTCACCAACACCTGCGAATACTGATAAACCAGCATAAGCTTTAGCGATGTTGTTTACCAACTCCATGATTAATACTGTTTTACCTACACCAGCACCACCGAACAAACCAATTTTACCACCTTTTGCATAAGGCTCTAATAAATCGATTACTTTAATACCTGTAAAAAGTACTTCAGTTTCGGTAGATAAGTCTTCGAACTTAGGAGGAGTAGCATGGATAGGGCGACCATCTGTTTTATCAACAGCAGTAATACCGTCAATCGCTTCACCAACTACGTTGAATAAACGACCTTTAATTTGGTCGCCTACTGGCATTTTAATTGCTGATCCAGTATCAAGAACCTTCATTCCACGAACTAAACCGTCAGTAGAGTCCATTGAAATTGCACGTACACGGTCTTCACCTAAGTGCTGTTGAACTTCTAAAACAATTTTTTGTCCATTTTCTTTCGTTATCTCTAACGCATCAAAAATTTTAGGTAGATGGGCATCATCAGCAAAGCTAACGTCAACCACTGGGCCGATAATTTGTGCTATTTTTCCTAAGTTAGGCATATCTGTTGTGAGTAAATTTATTACAGTCAATGAATTAAAGCTGTTTGTAAGGTCTCCAATTCGGTTGGCAAAGTTAAGTTTTTCTTACTTAATTTTAAATATATATTATAAAATTTTTTAACAGTATTTTTATAGATAATTTCGGAGCATAAATACTAAGGATGAAAACCATTTTAACAACGGGTAGCAACGGCCTTTTAGGGCAGAAATTAACCGAGAAAATTATTGCCGAAGGCAGGGTAAAACTGATTGCAACTTCTAAAGGAATAAACCGGTATCCTGTTGTAAATGGATACCAATACGCCGAAATGGATATCCTCGATCCGGCAGAGGTTAGGCAAGTGATTGAAAAATATAAGCCTGATGCGATAGTTCATACTGCTGCCATGACCAATGTTGATACCTGCGAAGCGAATAAGGAACTTTGCCATCAACTTAATGTAGATGCGGTTCAAACCTTATTATCTATATGTGAAGAAAAGAATATCCAGCTTGTTCATTTAAGTACCGATTTTGTTTTTGACGGTGCCGATGGTCCTTATAAAGAAGAGGATGCTGTGAACCCGGTAAGTTATTATGGCGAATCGAAAGTGCTGGCCGAAGATTTATTGAAACAATCAAACGCACACTGGACCATTATCAGAACAATTCTGGTTTATGGTATTAGTAATGACATGAGCAGGAGTAATATTGTACTTTGGGCTAAAGGTGCTTTAGAAAAGGCATCGCCGATTAATGTGGTTAACGACCAATGGCGCATGCCAACCCTTGCTGAAGATTTAGCCGAAGCCTGTATTTTAGCAGTTGAGCAAAGTGCACAGGGGCTTTACCATATTTCGGGTAAAGATTACATGAGTATTGCAGATTTAGTGCGAAAAGTTGCCGATTATTGGTCGCTCGATAAATCTTTTCTTCAGGAAATCAGTTCGGTCAGTTTAAATCAAACGGCTAAGCGACCTGTTAAAACAGGTTTTGTTCTGGATAAGGCCATTAACGATTTAGGCTACAATCCGCATAGTTTTGAAGAAGGATTGGCGGTGTTAAAAGGACAGATGGAGCGTAGGTCAGAGTAATCAGGAACCTGGTTCCTGGCATCAAGTATTATGTATTAAGATAGTAAATGAGTTTATGTATCAATGGCTGCCCGATTAAGTATTTAAAACAATTAACTATAAAATAAAAACATGTCATTACAAATTGGCGATATCGCCCCCGATTTTAAATTATACAGTTCTGAATTAACTGAGGTTTCTTTAGCCGCATTTAAAGGTAAAAAAGTAATTATTCATTTTTTTCCGATGGCTTTTACCGGAACCTGTACCGAACAGTTATGTGCTATGAGAGATAATTTTAGCTATTACGAAGGGATCAATGCGCAGGTGATCGGTATTTCTGTCGATTCGCCGTTCTCTTTAGCTAAATTTAAAGAAGTACAAAGTTATCAGTTCCCATTATTATCTGATTTTAATAAAGAAGTATCGGCCGCTTACGGTGCTTTTTACGATGAATTTGTGTTTGGATTGAGGGGAGTTTCGAAAAGAGCAGCATTTGTGATCGATGAAGAGGGAAAAATTGCTTATGCCGAGGTTTTAGAAGATGCTCATGAATTGCCTGATTTTAAAGCAATTAATGATGTTTTAAGCGCGTAAGGCAACATTTGCAAATAAAAATTTGAAATTTTTTCTCTAAAATAGTTGGAAATTAAAAACTCAAGTTATACCTTTGCAGTCCGTTAACGATACGGAAACGCATTTGTAGCTCAATTGGATAGAGCATCTCACTACGGATGAGAAGGTTTGGGGTTCGAATCCCTACAAGTGCACTTAAAGGGATGATTTAAAAATCATCCCTTTTTTTGTGTCCAATCACGTAATCAATTCACTTTTAGATTATTACGCGATTTTATGTCTATCATAAGTGCTCGGTAAATGCCGTTTTCATAATAGAAGTTCGGGTCGAACACCAAATCAATAAATTTCCGCTTTTCTAGCGTATCAAATCGGTGAAAGGCTATTTTGATAACAGAGATTCTAAATCACCTTTTACAACTTAGAAACAAAATTGACCATTAACCAGTTGGCATTACGGATAATGGCGCAGGCAAACCTAATGTTATTAAAATTTCTGGACAAAATGGACGGGTTTTTCATTTAAGTGAAATATTTGCAGGTAATTCTTTATTGAAAATTATTTTTTTGAAACTCAATTGATTATGGTTTTGCATTTGTATTTCTCGGTTCTGCGATTAAATTTGCCACATGACTGTGACTGTACTGCCGATTTTAGAGACCGATTTTAAGCCCGAAAAAGCACTGGCCAAAGTAATGAACGATAAGTTGATTCGTATGGCGAAAGATTTACAAAACGTTCATTTTAAACCTTTAACAGGATGGGGATTTTCGGATGATGACCTTGTGGTTTATATCAGTTATAACCCTAAATATAAAATCCGTTTCCGTATTGTTAATGATGTTCCTGCAGATGTTGAGTATTTTGTGGCTGAATGCTGCGGAAGGCTTGGGTTTATACTTTGGAGGGCTAATGCAATTGGTGTAACGAATGAAATAGGCCTGTAGTTTGATTTAAGCCTTTAATTGTGAAGAAAATGTTTAGTTTTGAGCCGGAAATTAATTCCGGTAATAAAATTAATGAAACGGGCATCCGCCCATTAAAAAAACAATTATGGACAAATTCAAACAGGTGCAGGAAGTGATCGCTTCAGTAGAAGCTGATGTAGCAAAATTTTATGATGGTGGTAACGCGGCAGCTGGAACACGTGTACGTAAAGCTATGCAAGACCTTAAAGTGTTGGCTCAGGAGATTAGAGCGGAAGTTACCGAGAAAAAAAACAGCGAAAAATAAAACATTAAATTGTTTTGGGATATAAGCCACTGATTTTCATCAGTGGCTTTTTTTTTAGTTTTCCCTCTTAATAAATACCAACAACTTCTTGCAACTATGGTTCAAATCCTACCTGCTTTTTCCAATTAATCCGCTGTTCAAAAAATCAAGAATAACCTTATTCAGCTGATCTGGTTTTTCAAAAGGTATGTAATGTGTAGCATGGGGGATGATTTGCAGCTGAGATTTACTAATGTGTGCGGCAATCAGTTTCGTATGCTCTGGCTTAATTACATCATCACTTCCTGCAATTACCAGTACAGGATTTGGGATCGTCTGCAATTGCTCTGTAGTAATATTGGGCTGTTCCAGCATCAGGCTCACCAACCGGGGGTTGTTCGGCTGGTTTTGTGCCGCAAGCTGGTTTTTAAAAGAGTTCAGCAAGCTATCTGCTACTCCCGAAGGGGAAAGGTTGGCACCAATGGTTACTATATTGTTTACCAACTCCGGATGGGCAAGATTAAAGCTCAGTGCAGTATTACCTCCATCGCTCCAGCCTACAATATTCACTTTTTTCAGTTCCATTGCTGTAAGTACTTTAAACAGGTCGTTGGCAAATCCATCGTAACTATAGGCTTCAGTAGATAGATCTGTACTTCTGCCTTGTCCACGCGTATCGATTGCGATTACCCTGAAGTGTTTCGCGAAAACAGGAATTTGGCGATAAAAATCTTCTATACTTCCGTTGTTGCCGTGCAAGAGTACTAAAGGTTCGCCCTTGCCGTATTCCTCCGTGTAAATCCGGGCGTCGCCCAGGTCAATGTATCTGCCCTTTTTGTTTTTACCATATCCACTCTCTCGGGCAGCCTGTTTATAGCGGTAATAATTGACTAAAGCGCTTATCTCGGGCTTTTCATCTATTACAGGTTTGGTTGATAGTTCCGGTTTTTTGTCTCCCTTGCTGTATCTCAGATCAAGATTGGCAATGAAAGTTCCGGCGTTGTTTTCCCAGTTTCCCTGGCTTTGATATCGGAACAACAAATCTTTAGCTATTGTTTTCTTTGCCGAAACACCAAATACAAAGTTATTGCTGCTGTCAGGCGCATAGGCTACCAGTTGTAGTGTTACGGCGATCTTATCCAGTCCATCAAAATTGAGTTGATAAGGGGCAAGATCTATATGTTGCCAACCAGTAGCGGTAGCGCGATAAGTAATATTTTTACGCAAAAGATTGCTGTCGGGCAAATTGTTCTTGATCGCGTATATATTAAGTTTTAAGGTAATAAAAGAGAACCTCGAACTAGGCATAACATAGAAGTTATAAGCTTTAAGTACCGTTCGATCATATATTTCAAAGATATTTCCCTGTTCAATACTTGGAACGTTTTGATCAAACATTTTAGAAAAAGTGATCATAGGCCTGGACTGTTGTCCTATAATCCGCTCTTTCAATTTTGTTCCCTTAACAATAACCTCAGCCATGTCGAATACCTTTTCTTTGAGTGTAACAATCACTCCCGATTTGAGCTCATTTTGCTGAAGATGCCGGTCAATAAAGCCAATGGCACTGAAAGTAACACTGCTGCCCACAAGGCTGTCTGGGATAACCAGTTTAAAAAATCCATCTTCGCTTGCAACAGTGGCAACCTTACTGTTTTTGATACCTATTGAACAATAAGGAACCGGATGTTGCTGAGTATCTTTTACAATACCCGTTAAAATATGTTGCGCTCTGGCATTGAATAATATAGATAAGGCTGCCAGCGTTAAAAACAGCCTGTTAAATAGGTATGGAGTGTTGCTCATATACAGCAAAGACGGCAGGGCTTGTTAAACGGTTGCATACTCATCTAACTTTTTAGCTACTCGCGATCCTCAGCTGTCAAATCATGTGTATAATCATACATTCACAACAAACTGTAGGTTAATTAGTCTGGAAACGATGTTGTTAACGGATATATTACTTATCCATTAACTCAATCCAGGTATTGACCATTTTTTCGATAAGTGCTTTGTTTGCCGTTACCTGTTCCATCGAATAAAACTTGGCATAAACCTTTCCTTTGGTAGCTTCTTCAAGAAAATCAGATTCGATATTCAGGAGTTGTCCTTTATGAAAGATAAGCGCAACATAGTTTTTGATTCTTGGATTAAAAGTGGCAAAGTCTTCTTTGTAGAAAAAGCTGGGACCGCCCCATTTTACATCTTCTTCTATTTTAGAATTGGCACCTGCAATGATTGATCTCACTGCTTCCATTTCAGCTTTCAGCGGATGTTCGAGTTTGGCTAAAAATTCGTCTACTTTTTTTGAATTGTTCATGATATTCTGCGTTGTTGTACAACAAATATCAGTTTTTTCTCTCCTGAAAGTTGAGTGCAAAAGCGACAAACATTAGGGTTAAATGCGACTGAAAAGAGATTTTTGACATTGGAATCTCCAATGTCAAAAAAACAGTTATTTCCTTCTAAACAATCCAAAGCTGTACCTGAAGCCTACAATGCAATTTGTATTTTGATTGGCATGAGCTGTTTTTGCGAAAAATTCGAGATTATCACCTTTTTTAAGCGGCAGCTGGTAACCGATGCCATAAGCCTGGTAAAAACTATTAGTAGCATAGGTTCCGTAACTATAGCTTATACCTTTATCTCCTGAAATATTGGTTTTATAGCTGTCTTCATATCCGAGGTCAGCAGATATATACACCTGACCCAGATAGTATTTCGCGCCGCCATAAATCGCATTCTGTAAAAATTTTAGTTTTGGTGTTACCGATCCGTTAGCGGCGTAGTTTTTTTGCGTGTAGGCAATATTCATTCCTGCAGTTAAGCCTAATCTTTTATTAAGCCTGTACTCGTAACCTATTTCGGCACCGTAAACGGGTGCTTTTAGGCTAGTGTTAAAACCAACAAATGGCGAAACATGGACTGAATTTTTGATCAAAGTATCTTGAGCTTTGAGTTTGCCTATACTTATTACCAGGATAAGGATAGCGAGGGGTATGTTTTTAGTTTTCATAAAGCCAAAGTAAGAAGCTCTTAGTTATTATGTTGACTATTAACTTAGTTTAACTCTTTTTACCTATTTTAACTTAAATTTTGTTAAATTAAGTTCGGTTTGAGGTGTTAAAGCCTTAAGTTTTAATTAAAAGTGGAGCTGATTATTTGGTTGATGAAGCAACAGCACTAAAGAATATTTTGTAAAATGTAAAAATGGCACAAGAATCTTTGCATGATGGGAGAAATGTCATTAAAACGGCGCTTTTTTAAATAAATCCTCAATTATAAAAGGCTTGTAAATTAATAATTGTATATTTGCAGCCTCGAAAGTGCATGGTTATTTAATTGATTATTAACTAAAATGTGCGTTATTTTCGATAAAGCCATAGGAATACGGCTTTTTTTAATTTTGAAGACAACCTAAACAACCTGAATGCTTAATTTAGTACTCTTTGGCCCTCCGGGGGCGGGTAAAGGCACCCAATCTGAAAAGCTGATTGAAAAATATCAGTTGGTACACGTTTCAACTGGCGATCTTTTTAGAGCACACGTTAAAGGTGAAACCGAATTAGGAAAAAAAGTTAGTCAATTGTTAGCTGATGGAGAATTGGTTCCGGATGCGATTACAATTGCCATGCTTGAAGAAGAAGTAGACAAAAATCCTGATGCAAAAGGATTTGTGTTTGACGGATTCCCACGCACAGTTCCGCAAGCAAAAGAGCTTGATTTATTTTTAGAGCGTAAAGGCAGCAAAATTGCTGGTGTTATTGCTTTGGATGTTGATCAGGACGAATTGACTAAACGTATTGCTGAGCGCCATAAAGTAAGTGGCCGCCCGGATGATGATGCTGAAAAACTAAAAAAACGGATTTCAGAATATTTCGATAAAACGATCCATGTTTTACCTTACTATGAGGAACAAGGAAAGTTGAGCAAAGTGAATGGCATCGGTGAAATTGAAACCATTTACAGTAATCTTTGCGAAGTAATCGATCAGTTTAGCAACGGTATCGAGGTTAAATAAATAGCTGCAAAGCAAAATCATAATAAAGTGCCGGAATATTTTTCTGGTATTACAGTATAAAACATAAGAAGAGTTATAATGTTAAAACGTTATAACTCTTTAATTTTAACAGAAAGGTTATCGCAACATTTCAACGTTAAAACATAAAACATTCAACAATAACAATATGTCACAGGGTTCAAATTTCGTAGATTATGTAAAAATCTGTTGTCGTTCTGGTAAAGGCGGTGCAGGTTCGGCACATTTACATCGTGATATTTTAACGTCAATGGGTGGTCCTGATGGTGGTGATGGTGGCCGTGGTGGCCATATCATTGTTAAAGGAAGTATCCATATCTGGACATTGTTACACCTTAAATACCGCAAGCACATTATTGCCGAAGATGGTGGTGCAGGTGGCAGTTCGCATAAGTCTGGTAAACAGGGTACTGATGAAATTCTGGAAGTTCCACTTGGAACCATTGCCCGTGATGCAGAAACAGGGGAAGTTCTCTTTGAAATTACTAAAGATGGTGAAACTAAAGTATTAACGGCTGGCGGTCGTGGTGGCCAAGGCAATGCACATTTTAAATCATCAACACAGCAAACGCCTCGTTTTGCACAGCCAGGTGAGCAAGGCAAGGAAGTATGGAACATACTTGAACTAAAAGTTTTGGCCGATGTAGGTTTGGTGGGTTTCCCAAATGCAGGTAAATCTACTTTACTTTCAGTGGTTTCAGCAGCAAAGCCAGAAATTGCCGATTATCCTTTTACAACCATTGTACCTAATCTGGGTATTGTGAGTTACCGTGGAGGTAAATCTTTTGTAATGGCCGATATTCCGGGAATTATTGAAGGTGCTTCGAAAGGTAAAGGTTTAGGTTATCGTTTTTTACGCCATATTGAGCGTAATTCGGTATTGCTTTTTATGGTTCCGGCAGATACCAGTCGCTCGATTAAAGAAGAGTACGAAATTTTGAAACGTGAGCTGGAATCGTACAATCCCGAACTGATGCAAAAGCCGCATGTACTAGCCATCACCAAATCGGATATGCTGGATGAGGAATTAATGGCCGAAATGAAGCAGGATTTGCCTAAAATACCTTCAATTTTTATTTCTTCAGTAGCTGAAAAGAATATTCTGGAGCTGAAAGATATGCTTTGGAAAGCGATAGAAGGGTAAGTTTGGTTGATTAGTTCATTGATTATTAGTTGATTCAATAGATTAACAAACAGTTAACCAGTTTAAACAATTAACCGGATTAAATAGTTAGCCTCTAAAGCGATCTACCACCAAACCAATCCATTCTTTAAACAACATATCCCAGGTGCCGAAAACACCGGGATTTGGGATGATGAAATCGTCGAAATTATAATCTATTTTGCCAACATAATTGGTTGGCAGGTAATCTAATCCATCACCAAAAAAGCGTGTAAAAATTACTTTTGCCCTGGGAATATGCCATGCACTGGTAACCACTACAATTTTAGCATGAGGCATTGTTTTTTTAATTAAGACATAGCTGAATTTGGCATTTTCGACAGTATTTCTGCTCTGGTTTTCGATGAGTACTGCACTATCGGGAATGCAGATTTGATGCAGGAAGTTTTTAACAAGATCGGCCTCCTTTACTTCGTTGTTAAGCAGGTTGGCGTTGCCGCTGGTAATTAATATTTTTTTTACCCGGCCTTGCTGGTAGAGCGATATGGCTTGAAACAAACGATCGCAGTTTCCGTTGAGCTTTATTTCGTTGTTGCGTTTGTTTAAGCCAGAAAAGCCTCCAAGCACGATAGCTATATCATAGTTTTTCTTTTGCACAGGATATTCAGGCTCGTACAGGTTAACTGCTTTTCCGGCCAGAAAAGGGTTGGAAAAGATTAATAGTACAAGTGCCGCTGCGATTATTAACTTCTTTCTCGCCTTATCTCTTTTAGCGAAAATAGCCGCAACAACTAAAGCACAAAACCATACAAATGGCTTGATTAGAAACAATAAAATTTTGGAGAGGATAAAAATCATGGCTTGCAGATGACTGCTGCAAAACTAAGATTTTAATCTGCTTTTATTGTACTTATCCCTGACCTTCCTGCACCTGACCGTTTTTATACGCATCATCTAATATGTCTTTTACATCAGATTTACGTTTTCGTTCTACTTTATGTTTAAAATGAGGTACTTCGTGCTCTACAATATCATCTTCTATGGCTTCTACGCCAAAAACCTTTTCTTTTAAAAGGTTATATTTATCCTGAAAACCGTAGCGTAAATTTTTAGCCTTGCCTGCAATTTTACCGCGGGTGCCGGCGCCGCTATCAGGGGCAAATAAAACACTAATTACAGCACCTGCCGCTAAGCCTGCCATTAATGCAAGTGCAATTTGAACCTTGTTGTCCGATCTTTGCGTTAAATATTTTCCGATTAACTTTCTGTATTTCATAACGTCACATTTGGAAAAAGAACAAATACAGTGAAAGAATGTTTCAAAATAATAACTAAAAATAAGGCAAAAAAAAGATTGAGAGTAAATGTATCATGGGGATTATTTTGTTAAAAGCCACAGATTTACAGATTGTATTGCCGGGAACTTATTTTTAATAGTAAGGTTTGCCGGGGTAAAATAATCCTGACAAGAGCGGGCATCCCGATTCATCGGGAGCAGGACTACCGTTAATAGTTGTGCAGCCCCTGCTTTTCGAAAAAAAATAATGCAGGTAAGTAAGTTAGAGATGTGGCTGGGTACTCTTCAATCAGGAAATATTTATTAAGTTTAGCATTTTTAACAGCTAAAATAATATGGTAAAAGCAACAATAAACCGCGAGCATTATGCCTGTTCGGTAAGCAACGGATCGCACGAAATTATAGCCGACGAGCCCTTGGAATATGGGGGGACGCACAAAGGATTTGCACCAAAGGGGCTGCTGATGGCTTCGCTGGCCTCGTGTGTAGCCATTACTTTAAGGATGTATATTGACCGGAAAGGTTGGCCGGTAGACAGGATTGAGGTGGAGGTTAATGTGGATATTGAAAACGGTGAGACCATTTTTTTGGAAGAAATTACCTGTACTGGTGTACTTAGCGAGGAACAGAAATTACGACTAGAAGATATTGCAACGAAATGCCCGGTAAGTAAAATTTTGGCTGCGGGTAATGAAATCAGATCGAAAGTGCTGTAAAGAGAGATATTTATCAATATAACTCATTAATTATGGGCCGTAATACAGAAATTTATATGTTCGATAAAGAAAAATCAACGAATTTTCTTTATCCTGATTTAAAGAACAAAGTTTTCAATAAAAACACATTTGTAGAATATTTAAATTCGAGAAAAAGGGAATACGGTGATTTGCCCGAGTTTGATCTTGATAAAATACTAGAGACGGTTAACAATGATATTAACTTTATCCATCCTGATCAGTTGTGGGAAATCGTTAATTTTATCGAAGAAGAAATTTTTCAAAAATTTATTGGAGTATCAGAAAATCATTTTAAAATCATAGAAGCCGAGATGGATAAGCTTTATGATCTTTATGGTATAATAAAGCTTTATGAAGTCCACACTTCTACGGTATGTTATAGTTATATGTTTCAATTTGGTAATTATCGTAGCTTTTTTGAAAAAGATGAAAAGTTTGAATATGAAAATGGGTATAACTTAAGTTCACAAGATTTTTTGGACTTTAATGATTATATGATTCTGATGATGGATAGAATAATAAACAACCAAGTTTTTGACGTTAAATATTCTCCGTATTCGGAAGAGGATTTGGCGCTTGTAAAAGATATAAAATTGAAATTTAAAGAGAGTCGTGTAATGAATGAAGCTATTGAGCACGAGCTAAACTGGCTGATTAAATGTTGGAATGAAAGCAAGGATTCAGATAGCTTTAAAATTGAAACAAGTACGATTTCGTATGCTGGATTATTTTTCTCCCAATCGATATCAATGAAAAAAAACATAAAAGAGATTAACCCAAGTATCGTTATAACAGACTCCTATTAAACGAATCGGTTGGTTGCGCCAACGGTGCAAAACTCGTTCATCCAATCCTGAAAAAGCTTTAATATCTTTGTAAACCACAACACCAGCTGTGGTAAGATAATATAATTTATGCCTACTGAAATAAAATGCCCCAACTGTGCCCATGTTTTTCCGATGGAAGAAGCCATGGCCGAAGATTATAAAAAAGAGTTGCGTGAGAAGATGGTAACCTTTACCAAGCAAAAGGACGAAGAATACCAGCGTAAGCTTGCTGCTATAGAAAACGAAAAACAACAGCAGCAAAAGGCGTTTGATGTTAAACTTGCTGAAGAAAAGGTTAAACTAAAAGATGATTTGGAAGGCAACCTGCGTAAAAGTATTGCAGCCGATTTTGAAACCAAACTGCAAATGCTGGAAGGCAATGCAAAAGATAATGAAGAGAAATTAAAGCTTGCCCGCGAAAAGGAGCTGGAATTTTTAAGACGCGAACAAAGCCTGAAGCTTAAAGAGGAAGAAATGGAACTGGCCTTTCAACGTAAAATGCAGGAACAACGCAACGAGTTGGTAGAGCAGATTAGAAAGCAGGAGGCTGAAAAAAATAGTATCAAAGAAACAGAGCATCAGTTGCGTTTAAAGGAACTTGAAAAGCAGCTTGACGACCAGAAAAAACTGGCCGAAGAAATGAAGCGCAAAGCAGAGCAGGGCAGTATGCAGTTGCAGGGCGAAGTGCAGGAGCTGATTTTGGAGGAGCTCTTGCGCAGCAATTTCCCTTTCGATTTGATTGATGAGGTTGGCAAAGGTGTACGTGGAGCAGATTGTGTACAGGTGGTACGCAACCAGTTTGGGCAGGAGTGTGGCAAAATTATATATGAAAGTAAGCGTACCAAAGATTTTGGCGGCGACTGGATTGAAAAGCTGAAAAAGGACATGCGCAGCATGGGCGTAGATGTAGCCGTGATTGTGAGCCAGTGTTATCCGAAAGGAATGACCAGTTTTGGCCAGCGCGATGGCGTTTGGATTTGCTCTTTCGAAGAGGTAAATGCGGTAGCTTATGTTTTGCGTGATGGGATCCTGCGTTTATCGAGCGCGATGAAATCGCAAGAAAACCGTGGCGATAAAATGCACATGTTGTACGATTATTTAACGGGAGTAGAGTTTTCGGAGCAATGGAAAGCGATTAGAGAAGGTTTTATGAGTATGAAATTATCGATACAGCGCGAGCGCGATGCGATGGAACGTTTGTGGAAAGCCCGCGAAAAACAACTGGAAAAGGTACTTTTAAATGCAACCCACATTCGGGGCTCTATTGAAGGCATTGCCGGTAGCGACAGCATTCAGTTGAGCTTAACGGATGAAGATGATGATGCGTTACTTTTAGAATAAGTTATCGCAAAGGTTTGGACCTCGCAGATTTTTAGAAAATGGTTCGTGTCGCCACGAACCATGGCTGTGGATATAAATTAAAGGTTAATCGGTTCTTGTTTGAAGCTATTCCACTCAAATAAGAACCATTTAATATCTGATTAAATACATTTGGAGTGTTGTGAGAGATGATTTGTATTTTATTAAGTACATTTGGAGTGTTACCAGATATAAAATGTATTTAATTAAATTCGTTTTTAGTATTAGAGAAACCAAATCTGTAAGTGCTAATGCAATATAAATAGTAATAATAATAAATAAATTATAGCATGAATAAGAAACCAAGCCAATTCAGTAACCGCTCTATAATCCTTACTTTAATCTGCATTTTGCTTTTTTTTGGCAATGTTTTCGGGAACGTTCCCGGAACAGAGTTGAAGTCGCCGGATGGCAATTTGGTGGCCAGTTTTGCTTTGGCTGAAGGGGGAGTGCCTACCTATAGCTTAAAGTACAAAGGAAAAGACGTGATTAAACCTAGTAAACTTGGTTTAGAACTTAAAGAGGGTAAATCTTTAATGAACGGTTTTGCTGTAAGTGATACCAAAACCAGTACGTTTAACGAAACCTGGAAACCAGTTTGGGGCGAGGTAAAAGAAATTGTAAACCACTACAATGAACTGGCAGTTACCTTAACCCAAAGTGAAAGTAACCGCTTTATTGTAGTGCGCATGCGTTTATTTAACGATGGTTTGGGTTTCAGGTATGAGTTTCCGGAGCAGAAAAACCTCGATTACTTTGTAATTAAAGAAGAGAGAACGCAATTTGCACTGGCTGGCGACCATAAAGCTTTCTGGTTACCAGGCGATTACGATACGCAGGAATACAGTACGGTAACCTCGAATTTATCAGAAGTGCGTGACAAGATGAAAGCTGCGGTTACACCCAACGCATCACAAACTACTTTTTCGCCTACAGGTTTGCAAACGCCTTTAATGATGAAGAGCAAAGATGGTCTGTACATCAATATTCACGAAGCTGCTTTGATCAACTATTCGTTAATGTCGTTAAACCTCGACGATAAAAATATGGTTTTAGAATCGTGGTTAACACCCGATGCGGTTGGCGATAAAGGTTATATGCAGGCACCTTGTATGTCGCCATGGCGCACCATTATTGTGAGCGATAAGGCCGGCGATATTTTAACTTCTAAATTAACTTATAACCTAAACGAACCTACTAAATTTAAAGATGTATCGTGGATTAAGCCAACCAAGTATGTAGGTGTTTGGTGGGAAATGATTACCGGGAAAAGTACCTGGGCATACAATGATTTAACCAGTGTACAATTGGGTGTAACCGATTATTCGAAAACAAAACCTAACGGAAAGCATGCTGCCAATACTGCCCATGTAAAAGAATACATTGATTTTGCTGCTAAAAATGGTCTGGATGCTGTATTGGTAGAGGGGTGGAATGAAGGCTGGGAAGACTGGTTTGGTAAAACAAAAGATTATGTTTTCGATTTCGTAACGCCTTACCCTGATTTTGATGTAAAGGAATTGCATCGTTATGCGGCAAGCAAGGGCATCAAAATGATTATGCACCACGAAACATCCTCGTCGGTACGTAATTACGAACGCCATTTGGATACCGCTTACAAGTTTATGAAAGCCAATGGTTATGATGCGGTGAAGAGCGGTTATGTGGGCAATATGATCCCAAGGGGAGAGCACCACTATGGCCAGTGGTTAAACAACCACTACCTGTATGCTATACAGAAAGCGGCCGAATATAAAATTATGGTGAATGCCCACGAAGCGGTCAGGCCAACAGGTTTGGCACGTACTTATCCTAATTTAATCGGTAACGAATCGGCACGGGGTACAGAGTATGAGGCTTTTGGTGGAAACAATGCGGACCATACCACTATTTTACCTTTTACCCGTTTAATTGGCGGACCAATGGATTATACCCCTGGTATTTTCGAAACGAAGGTAAGTGCTTACAATCCAGAAAATACGTCGTTTGTTCACAGTACTTTGGCACGTCAGCTGGCGCTTTATGTAACGATGTATAGTCCACTGCAAATGGCGGCCGATTTGCCTGAAACTTATAACAAGTATATGGATGCTTTTCAGTTTATTAAAGATGTAGCCGTTGATTGGGACGATACCAAAGTGTTAGAGGCAGAGCCCGGCGACTACATTACCTTTGCGCGTAAAGCAAAAGGTAAAAACAACTGGTTTGTTGGTCGTACCAATGATGAGGTGGCACGTACTTCGAAAATAGATTTCAGCTTTTTAGATGCCGGTAAAAAATATACCGCAACCATTTACGCTGATGCTAAGGATGCACACTATGAAACCAATCCGAAAGCTTACACCATCCGTAAAATAGAAGTAACCAGCAAAAGTAAGTTTAGTCAATATTGTGCACCGGGTGGGGGCTACGCGATTAGTATTATAGCGAAGTAATTTGGGTTAACTGTTTAAATTGGTTAAGCGGTTAATTGTGTGGAAGGCGCATAACCGTGTGGTGTCAGCTGTTACCGGCTGACACTGATTTATTTACTGATTTGGAGGATCATACCCGTCTATATAGATGAAATTTAGTGGTTTTTACCACAAAGGCACCAAGACACTTCCTGTAATCTTCATGATCCCCGTGGTGTCGGTTGCTACCAACTGACACTTTAAAATTATTGTTTTTTTACCACGGATGGACACTCCTGCGCGACCGTTCAGGCGGAGATAACCCCAGATCAAATTTGTATCTGTGGTTAAAATGTTATTTGGAGAGTATGTTTTCTTGAAGTTGATGTTTTTTAGGTTTTTTTGATTTATTTCTCTGTGTTTTATCTATTTTATTCAAGTTGTTTATTGTTTTTGTGTGAGTATTTGAGTTGTTGTTTTGTTTGTGTTAAGTGTTTGTTGAATTTCTGCTAAATAAACATGATAAAAATCATAATTTCCTGCTGTTGTAAATGATTTTGTAATATATTAGCGACATAACAACCAAACCTTCTAAAGTATTGCAAAATGGCACGACCAAAAAATCATATCGAACTTCAGTTTTTAAGTGAACCCTCTGACGTAAATTACGGTGGTAAAGTACACGGGGGGATGATGATGAAGTGGATTGATCAGGCAGCTTTTGCCTGTGCCTTACAGTGGAGCCAATCGTATTGTGTAACGGTATATGTTGGTGGCATCCGTTTTTTTTACCCCGTACACATTGGGCACTTGGTTAAAATGGACGCGCGCATTATTTACACAGGGAAAACCAGTATGCACATTGCAGTTGATGCTTACTCGAAACCCGTAGGTAAAACCGATTTTGTGAAAAATACACACTGTATTATCGTTTTTGTTGCTGTAGATGACAATGGAAATCCACAACGCATACCTGAGTTTAAACCCAAAACCGAAAAGGAAATTGCTATGCACGGCTACGCTGTTAAGCTAATGGAGCTACGCAAAAGCATTGATAAGGAAATGGAACCTTATATTGTGTAGCGGAGGGCGTTAAGCGTTTGGCGTATAGTTTCTTTTATTTACCACCGAGGAAACGGAGGGGAGGCACAGAGTGCAAAGTTTTTAAATGTTGTGAGCTTCTTTGTGTGCTTAGTGTCTCCTATGTTTACAAAAGTTTAAATTCGTAAATATAATTGAAGAAAGATGAGAGCGCATTTGTGTCTAAATAACTATCAAGTATATTGTCGCAAAGATTATGCCTCATCTTTTTCCATC